>OBID01000136.1_pt1 | contig 32241 bp, 26 predicted proteins | sample 1519781 | NCBI WGS metagenome assembly OBID01 (sample SAMEA3991478, study PRJEB22521) | metagenome | biome: anthropogenic terrestrial biome; feature: sewage plant; material: sludge | place: Sweden | collected 2012-09-26 | reverse complement strand
CTTCCGATCTCAAATGCTTTTTCATCTCTGCACCAGAGCTGGGGTACATCTCATTCTTGAAGAAAATTAAGGGCTTGCCTTAGGAGTTTGATACCAGGGATCATGCACAGGATATAAATTAATACTCATACTATGATATTTATCTGTTTTAATCTAACTATTTTAGTGGAATATTAAATTCGATAACATAGTAGTATATGAATGTAAAATCTTTGTTTCTCCTGGTATTGATATGTTCTGCCTTAAATCTATTTGCTCAGCAAATCAGCAAAGAGGAATTGATTTTTCTCACACCGCAATGGAAAGGCGAACGTTTTTCCGATGGTAGACCTAAAGCCCCGGATGCTTTAATCCAACGATTAAAATCGGTGACCCTGGAAGAAGCATGGGCAGTACTCCGCAACGAAAACTTCAAACATCAGTACGATGACGGATGGCAGGTGATCAACCCGGACAGTGTCCTCGTAGGCAGAGCAGTTACCGCCACCTTCATGCCCGGCAGACCAGACATACACCGGGTCATAGATGACAAAGGTCATACCAGGGATGGTAGAGTCAAGTCTCAAAACTCCTGGCCGATCGATCTATTGGTAAATGGCGATGTCTACGTAGTAGATCAGTTTGGTGCTCATGAGGACGGGCCTACTATTGGCGACAACCTTGGTAATTCTATTTTTGCAAAGACTGGCCGGGGTATCGTCTATAATGGCGCCGTGCGGGATATAAATGGCCTTAAAGAATTGGGAGGGTTTACTTCCTTTTTCAGAAGTTATCATCCTTCTCATCATCTCAATAATCCGGATGGTCAACTCAATACCACCCTGGTTGGTATCAATACTCCTACGCGTATAGGCTTGGCGACGGTCATGCCGGGAGACATTGTCTTAGGCAGAGATGGTGGTGTTTTATTTATTCCTCCACATCTTTTAGAGAAAGTAGTCAAGACATCAGAGATAGTTAGATTGAGAGATATGTTTGGCCATGAACGACTGCGAGAACAAAAATATACTCCGGGCCAGATTGACAACCGATGGTCAGATGAAATAGAAAAAGATTTTTCACAATGGTTAAATGCCCATATAGACAAACTCCCGGTACCTAAAGAACAGATCCAGGAATATCTGAAGACAAGAACGTGGTGATTTGGAGGCATTTAGGCATCCCGAGACTTCGGAAGACAATAGGCAATGGGTAATAAGCAACAGCAAAAAAATAGAAAGAACCTGCGAAGTTTGATCGATAGCCGGTGCGAAAAACAACCTTGCAGGTTTATGCAAAACTGTAAATATTGAGTAAATAAAAACTTAGATTGTAATGAAAAATAATAGACGGGAGTTTTTAGCAAAAAGCATCGCGGCTGCTGGTCTCACAGCAAGTCCCTTGCTCAGCTTTGGCAATAAATTTACCGAAGCCATACGACGCAACGAACAATATTCTTTGCCGAGTGAGATCAAAATCACCGATATTAAATGTGGATACATCCGCAATGGTCATAGTTTATTCGTCAAGATATACACAGACCAGGGTGTCTGGGGTTGCGGTGAAGGTGTAGACGCTACTCCGGGCACCTATCACCTGGTGAAAATGATGGGGCAAAGGCTCAAAGGAAAGAGCCCCCTTAATGTAAATAGACTTTTTGAGGATATTAGAAAGTCCGGATTTTTTGAAGGAGCGCAATCAGGCATGTTTGTAGCGGTATTGACAGCAGTAGAGACGGCACTTTGGGATCTGGCAGGAAAGATCCTGGGTCTGCCCGTCTATCAATTGCTGGGAGGAAAATTTCGGGATAAAATAAGGGTCTATCTTGATACTGCTTTGTATCAAAGCCAAAACCCAAAACCGGAAGAGTTTGCTGAGGCAGCTAAAAACGCGGTCAATATGGGTTTTAATGCCATCAAATTTGATGTAGACCAGGCCAATGATCCTAATAAATATGATCGATACAATTGGACAGCCAGTCCCGCCGAACTCAGGCGAATGGTCGACCAAATCTCTGCAGCCAGACAAGCTGTAGGGCCTGATATAGACATCTGCGTAGATATGCATGGCAAGTATGATGCGATCACCGGAGAGCGGGTCGCCAAGTTATTTGAACCATTGAATCTAATGTGGCTGGAAGAACCGGTGCCGGCAGAAAATCAAGAAGCCTATAAAAAAATAACTGATTCTACAAGTACTCCTATCTGCGCCGGAGAAAATCATTACCTGGCCCATGGATTTAGAAGATTATTGGAGATCGGAGCGGTCGATATCATTATGCCGGATCTGCAAAAATGTGGTGGCCTGGGAGAAGCTCAGCGTATCGCCAACCTGGCCAATCTATATTATGTGCCCTTTGCACCACATATGGTAGCTTCCTACCTCGGTGCTATGTCTTCTGCCCATGTGTCAGCCTCAGTACCTAATTTTTTGATTATGGAGTGGCAGGTTTATTTTCACACGGATCCTATGTTTAAAGATCTAGTCACCTATGATGGGGCCTGGGTAGATAAGAGTTTTATCACAGTTTCAGACAAACCAGGTATTGGCGTGGAGATCAATGAGGAAGGGATGAAAAAATATGCTACACGCGGTGTACCATTCTTTGAATAATGATGTTCCACTTTATTAATTAAGGCTTAGTTTAAAAGTGCATTGATTTTAGGCAATGAATAATTTATTGCAGTTAATTTTGTTGGTAAAAAATGGACCTTTTTCAATTAGAAGCCATTTCAATAACTCATGGATATTTTAGATGATTACTGTTCACATAACTGATAGAGAAGGAAAAGTACATGATATAGAGGCACCGACAGACCTCAATCTTAATATGATGGAGCTCGCTAAAGCCAATGAACTCCCTGTGGCAGGTACCTGTGGGGGTATGGCATTATGTGCGAGTTGTCATATGTATGTCACCAGTGATCATGATCTTCATGAGCCAAGCTATGACGAGATCCTGATGTTGGATCAGGCATTTTTCGTGGAGCAAAATAGTCGCCTAGGATGTCAAATCAAATTATCCGATGATTTGGATGGATTGGCGGTGACTTTGGCACCGGTAGGGGAGTGATTTCAAAGGATTTAGTCAACCAGGCAGCCCGTTGCTTTCCAATATAAACTGCCATCGAGTTCGTTTCTTACCAATGCATCTATGGTGGCTGGAGGAATGTAATTTTTCCCCACTTACATTGAATGAATAAAAAAGGCGGCCATATGCCGCCTTCCAGATCTTAAGTGACTCCGCTGGGACTCGAACCCAGGGCCCATACATTAAAAGTGTATTGCTCTACCAACTGAGCTACGGAGTCTACTTTTCGTTTAAAGAGCTGCAAATATATAGCTTTTTGTCAATTCTACAATGCTATGATTGACTTAAACCCAAAAAACGAAAAAGCGTGATTTGAGATCCGATAGGATAAAACCATTGAAATAATATTCAATGTACTATCAGCGTATAATTATACCTGTTCTAAAAGGGCAGGTCTTCGTCGAAAGAATTCATACTGGCTGGAGGTGCATCAGGGAAATTGTTGTTGCGATAAGCGGCCGGTGCTGAATTAGATCCTGATCCGGATCCAGCTCCTCCTGCTTCTCCTGAGGCTACTCTCCAGGCTTTGACATCGGTATACCATTTGCCGTTGTATTCACGACTTTCTACATCAAAGTCAATGGTGAGCACCTCGCCAGGTTCCAATTTCAGGTGATTAAGCTTGTCACCCCAGACGGATACACATACCTTTTTGGGATATTGGCCATCAGTCTCAACGACGATATCTTGTTTTTTCCATTCTCCATTTTTTCCCTGTCCGGTTTGAGCCGGGAGTACCTGGACTAATTTGGCAGTTAATTGCATTTATTAAGATTAATTAGATGTATAAATTGATTAGTTGTTCGAATAATTCTTGTTTGCCACTTTTAATAGCAGGCTCACCTAAGTCGATGGCCAGGGTTCGGAGTTGCTCGAGACCCAGTTTTCCGGATTCAAAGTCTTTGCCATGTCCTGCATCATAGGACTCATACCTTATCTTGCGCAAAGTCTCCATCGGAGAATCGGTCAATAATTGATCAGCGATGACCAGGGCCCTCGCAAAGATATCCATGCCATGGATGTGAGCTATGAATAAGTCTTCTAGATCTGTACTGTTGCGTCTGATCTTGGCATCAAAGTTAATACCGCCACCTTGTAAACCGCCTGCTCGAAGGATGACCAGCATAGCCTCCACAGTCTCATAAAGATTTATGGTAAACTGATCGGTATCCCAGCCGTTTTGATTGTCACCTCGGTTAGCATCAATGCTGCCCAACATGCCGGCATCAGCCGCCGCTTGAAGTTCGTGTTCAAAAGTATGTCCTGCGAGAGTCGCATGATTGACTTCTACATTGAGTTTAAAATCCTTGTCTAGATCATGGGCCCTAAGAAAACCGATCACTGTCTCCGCATCATAGTCATACTGATGTTTGGTGGGCTCCATAGGTTTGGGCTCAATAAAGAAATTACCTTTAAATCCTTTTGCGCGCGCATAGTCCCTGCTGATCTGTAAAAACCTGGCCAGGTGCTCCTTCTCGCGATGCATGTCGGTGTTGATGAGGGACATATATCCTTCACGCCCACCCCAAAACACATAGTTTTCTCCTTCCAGGGCAATAGTAGCATCCAAAGCATTTTTTACCTGAGTGGCGGCATAAGTCAAGACCTGAAAATCAGGATTGGTCGACGCTCCATTCATGTACCTGGGATGAGAAAAAAGATTGGCTGTCCCCCATAGTAATTTCACTCCAGATTCTTTTTGTTTCGATTTGGCATAATCAACGATGGCCTGTAGCCTGCGTTCGGATTCTGCGATGGAATCACCTTCTTCGATCAGATCAAAATCATGAAAACAATAATAAGGGGCACCAAGCTTGGTGATGAATTCAAAAGCTGCGTCCATCTTATGTTGTGCACAGTTGATGGCATCCGTACCATGGATCCAGGGCATTGGCCTGGTCACCGAGCCGAATGGATCTGCATTGCCATTGCAGAAGCTGTGCCAATAGGCCACCGCAAACTTGAGGTGATCTTCCATGCGTTTGCCTCTGACTACCCGGTTGGGTTCATACCATTTGAATGCGAGCGGATTTTTGGAGGAGGCCCCTTCAAATCCTATCTTTGGAATACCTTTAAAGTACTCCTGATTTCCTAAAGTTATTTTTGTCATCGTACATTATTTGTTTTTTCTTTCAGAGATTATAATTTTAATGTTTGGCGTACCCATATTTTCGTGCGGATTGGAGGGATTGGCCAGGGTGAGTTCTATATGATTTAGTTTTTTTGGCATGAGCGTGGTGTACTCAGCAGGTTTTTCAAAATGAATCTGATCTATTTTTTGGCTAAAAAAAGTTTTGAAATCACCTTTTACATTAAGATGTTTTATAATCAAGGTATTGGATTCACCTTCGAGAGGCAGGTCGAGAAAAACTACATTATTCGGCACCGGGTAGCCTGTCGAGTAAAGGAGTCTGCCATTGAGCCATGCCATAAAGGCGTCATCAGAGCCAAAGGCAAAAATGTAACTCGTTGGTGTGGAAGCCAATATATTCATCAGATAATAATAAGTCTGCATAGGCTCCAGTTTGCGATTGATATACTGGCCTTGCTCCAGGTTATACACTTCGTCCCACAGTTTTCCTTCAGGGCCCCAGGGAGCGCCAGGCACAGCCCAGCTCAATGCACCAATTTGCGAAGCCATATTAAGACCTGTGTAAGGGCCTTGTGTGAAAATATTGCTCGGTATGGCTGCAAATGACTGATCTGCATGTCTAAAGGTCTTGTATTTGCTGAGATCTATCTGTTCGATATGCTCATTGATTTTCAGGTTGAGCACTTTGTCCTTTTCCTGTTGGGTATAGAATAAGGTGATATCATAAGGGATCTCTTTTGGGGCAGAGATATCCCAACTCATGGACACCAGGGAGGGAGCAGTCGCGTAATAATTGGAACCATCTGTACTCCAGCCAAGATTGGCATGAGTATAATTGAGCTCGTATACGTTTTGGGTATTGGTGCTGGTCACCCGGGCTGGTACCATATCAAGATCACCTTCATATTGAATTTTAAAGGAAGTAGATGGATCAAACTGTAAGGGAGCCAGACCTAAGTCAAATGTGTAGGTGGCACCTGATTTTGATATACCCAGCTCTGTGAAGGGTGTCACCATGCCAACGGCTCCTGTCACGATATTATTTAGTCCGTACAGTAATATTTTCCCTTCGTCAGGAGTAGACATTACATGAGCATAGATATTGCCATGGTTATAGGTAAGTCCTCCCCAGGATTTGTCGCCACCCGGCAATGGTCTGGTATCATATATTGCTTCTGCATTGCCAGCATCAATCCAACTGCCAATATATTCAATCACTTGTTTTTCAAAATCTTGGATGGATCCATCTCCTTTAGGTCCAATATTGAGCATATAATTTCCTCCCAGATATACCGTCTTGATCATTTTACCCAAGTGTTCGACTGCTTTAGCTTTGGCATTGCCTATTGGCTGCCATGATCGGTATCCCCAGGTATTGTCATAAATAGAATTGACGGACTGCCATGGGGTCTCATACTTCATATCCCCGTTGACATTGTCGGGTGATACTATAAAATCACCTTGCCCGTTGCCTATCCTTCCTCCGATCATACAATCTGGTTGTAAGCTTTTTACGAGGTCGCGGATTTCTTTACTTTGTTGTAGGGTCAAACTACCCATATCAAACCAAATTTCACTGAGATCGCCATAATTACTACAGAGTTCTCTTACCTGGAGGAGATTGGCTGCATGCAAGGCCGGGGCAATTGTATCTGCATTATGACTCGAGATGGTAGTAGCTCCTTCCTTGGCATTCCAATCTATCAATGAAAAATAAACCCCAAATCCCAATCCCGCTGCATGACAAGCATCTGACATCTCTTTCAGTATATCTCTTTTAAAAGGCGTGCTGGCTATGGAAAAGTCTGATTGCTTAGTATCAAACATATTGAATCCATCATGATGCTTGGCCGTGAAAATCACACTTCTAAATCCGCCCCGCCTGGCCAATTGAGCGATCGAGTCTGCGCTGAACTGCACAGGGTTAAAGTTTAATGCCATTGCCTGGTATTCCGCAGGAGGGATAGCGGCATGAGCCATGATCTGCTCACTATAACCTTTAGTCACCGGCTGTCCCTGGTACATACCTCCAAGCATAGCATATGGACCAAGATGGACCATCATACTGAGTTTTTGATCTTTCCAGTGGCTAGTGGTAGCAGATTCGAAAGTGCTACTAGTACTTTTAATGGATAAGGGATCTTTTTTACAAGATATGCATGCCAGGATAACAGTCAATAATATGGCAAGATTAAGTTTATTCATAATGCTTCGAGAGTATTCAATTTTTGTTTCCATGGTTCATACAATTCTTTTAATTGGATATGATTGATAGGGTCGGGTAATATTTCTTCAATTTTCTGCAGGGATGAAAACGCATTGTCTACAGTATAATACCCACTCCCTATGCCCGCACCGCGAGCTGCTCCGGTGGCCCCATCCGTGTCATAAAACTCCAGGGGCACATTGATCAAGTCACTAAACATCTGCCTGAACACAGGACTCAAAAACATATTGGCTTTGCCGGCTTTGATGGTCTTGGGTTGAAGCCCATTTTCTTTGAGAATATCAGTGCCGTAATGTAAGGCAAAGACGATGCCTTCCTGAACTGCCCTGGATACATGACTTAAACTATGTCGGTTAAAATCAAGATTTAATAATTGGGCCCCAACCATTTTGTTTTTGAGCATCCGTTCTGCGCCATTACCAAAAGGAAACATCGTCAACCCTGCTGAACCCATAGGCGCCATACTGGCGAGGTCATTTAATTTTTCATAAGACATATCCCCGTTGTGGTTCAATAATTTTTTTATCCAGGAGTTGGCTATGCCGGTTCCATTGACACACAATAATACACCGATACTGGGCTGCTCACTGCTATGATTGACATGAGCAAATGCATTGACCCGCGACGCAGGGTCGGTACTTAGATGCTCTTGTATACCGTAGACCACCCCACTGGTGCCTGCGGTAGTCGCTATTTCACCTGGCTTCATTACATTTAGTGAAAAAGCATTGTTAGGTTGGTCACCTGCTCTATAAGTCACTGGTGTTCCTGGTTTCAGTCCCAGCTCTTTGGCCACTTCTGTCATCACAGTACCTTGTACAGAAAAGGTAGGTCTGATAGTCGGAGTCCAAGACAACGGGATATGATATAAATCGAATAATTCTTTAGAGAGGGATTCGTTCTTAAAATCCCAAAACATCCCCTCACTCAGAGAAGAAATCGTAGTGTTGATTTCTCCAGTGAGTTTAAAATTGATAAAATCTCCGGGCAACATAAATGCATGAATCCGGGCTGCGATATCTGGCTCGTTCTCTATGACCCACCTCAATTTGGATGCAGTAAAATTGCCTGGAGAATTAAGTAAGTGACTTAGGCAAAAGGTGCTGCCGATGCTTTCAAATGCTTTATCCCCAATAGACACAGCTCTGCTGTCACACCAGATGATAGAAGGCCTGAGAGTCTGACCAGCTTTGTCTAGCAGCACCAATCCATGCATTTGATAGCTAATACCAATAGCTGCTATGGAACTGCCATCAATCCCGGTCTGGTGAATTAATTTTTTAATAAGAGTTTTGATCTCCAGCCACCATTGAGTTGGTTCCTGTTCAGCCCAGCCGGAATGCCTGGCTATCATTCCCATTTCCTGATCAGGTACGGAAGCAGACCCTACCCTTTTCTGAGTATCTGCCTCTATCAGTGAAGCCTTGATAAACGAGCTTCCTAAGTCAATTCCAAGAAAGTACATATTAAGTCCGCAAAAATACTATTATATAACCAACCCTGAGAGCATCGACCCTTCAAAATTGGGTTCAGAGATTCCAGAAAGCTGTCAGAAATCAGTGCAGGATGCATAGAGGTGCCAAAAGCCTTTGTATTTTGGGCCGTGCAATCTACCTCCGCCCCTCGTGATATCAAGATCATTTTTGCTTTCGCATCTATCTATATCATCTGGGGATCAACTTATCTGGGTATTTACTATGCGATCCAGTCGATACCTCCGTTGATGATGGCTGGTATACGATTTGTGGTCGTCGGGATCATATGGTATCTGATCACGAAGTTGTACTACAAAGAAAGTTTTAACTATCATCTTTGGAGGTTTGGAGCTATCTCCGGTTTTTTATTGTTTTTTATAGGAAATGGTGCTGTGGTATTGGCTGAGCGACACCTCCCTACTGGCCTGGTCTCCATACTTGCAGGTACAGTACCTTTTTGGCTCTTGATCATGGACGCCCGGTCTGGTATGAGTCGATTCAAAAATCCTCTGACCTGGCTGGGGCTCATCATTGGATTTGCAGGGGTATTCATATTGTTTAGTGACAAAATCAATTTCAATAATCATACCCCGGGGCTGACTTCGAGTTTAATAACCATGGTGATTGGGGCGATCTCATGGGCTTTGGGCACCCTGTATTCAAAATATAGTGAAGTAAGGGGTTCTACTTTGGCTAAGGTCTCTGTGCAGGCTTTAACCTCTGGTTTATTTTTATTGATAGGTGCAGCCTATACGGGTGAGTTTAGTGATTTTCACTTCAGCCAGGTTACAGCTGTGTCATGGGGCGCTTTGGCTTACCTGATTTTGTTTGGCTCTATGATGGGATATTTTTCTTATTTATGGTTATTGTCCAAAGTATCAGCGCATGCGGTGGGTACCTACGCTTTTGTCAATCCGATGGTGGCGGTGGCTCTAGGGACTCTGATCGCCGGCGAATTATTTGTGGTGAGAGAGTATATCGCTTTAATTGCTATTATCCTGGGGTTGGTGGCCCTGTATTTTAGTAAAAAGTATTAGACGCTTGATTCCATGGAATGCGGATTACTTTAATTAATTAAGGTTGCCTCTTCAAGATACTACTACGCAGATTAATTTAAGATTTCGATTTCGCTGACGAATAACCATGGAGCGGCAGCATTTTCTGGTTGAAAGCCTCCTTCATTTTCGATTAATATTTTTATGTACCTGGCTGATTTATTGATCTTAGGAATGGAAAGTGAAAGTAACTGTGAGTTTGTATTTTGAATAGATTCAGGAAAATATTGTTTGAATAATTTAAACGAGCCGTCTGGCTGATCTGAGCCGTAGATTAAAATTGATTTTGGTTGGTAGATCGAAGCAGATGCTTGGTGGATCGTATAGATATTGATGCTCCTGATCTCAAGATCTTTTCCCTGGTCGAAGATGACCTCCAGGTGCTGACCCTGATAGCCTAACCATTTGCCGGACTTCAGATTTTTATCTCCTTTGACGCCATCACAGAGTTGGATTCCACCTTCATTGAGAAACTCAGGACTGGGCGTGGTGAGGAGATCGACCTCATACTTTGCCTTAGAATAGAGCTCATCTTTGACGAATCCAACCCTGCCGTCCGGACTGATCGCTGCAGCTAATAAAGGTGATCCCGAAGTGAGCCGGAGAGGTGAAGTATACAGATTGGTAGATGCAGAGGGCAGCGTATAATTTTGTGAATAATGTATGGTCGCATCCGGATTGTTGGTGGAGAGGTAGATGGTCAGGCTGTCTACAAATGGTTTGCCTTCGGGACTGATAGTCACCTGCGGAATATCCTGGTAAAAACCAATCTCTGCTATGTTTGGGGTAAGTCTAAATTCCGAAAAAATCATCCGTACTTTATTAGTCATGATATAAGGAAAGCGGATCAATCGTTTGTAACCTATGGTAGTGCCTGATACTTTGGTCACCCAACTATCATTTTCATAGACCTCTAGCTGAAATCCGCTGACACGCTGACCAAATTCGATTTGTTCACTTAAGCTTAAGATATTGAACCAAATCGGTTTGGGCCATTCAAAATGCAGATATGGGGTATTATTGGATGCATCAGGAGCCCAATACGTATTCATTTTACCATCTAAGACTCTGGAAGGCGGATGATTAAAATTAAATTCATTGTCACTTACTTCTGCCTGTGAGCCCAGATTTTGAGAAAAAATCTGCTTAAGGCTATAATTAAATACTTTAAGAATAGTAGCATCTTTCTCGGGAATCAACCCATTTTTGTCAGGTGGAATATTGAGCAGCAAAGCACTGTTTTTTCCTATGGAGTTGAAATAGATATCCAATAATTTTTCGGGTGATTTGACTTGCCCATCCTCTGCAGCATGATAGAACCAACCTGGTCTGATGGATACATCGACTTCGGATGGGTACCATTTTAAGGCATATGCCTGGGCGAGTTGATTGATGCTGGCGATCTCTTCTGCAGTCTCTTTGATGGCAGGTTTGATGATATTGTCCTGCGCATCTGTGGGAGTAAGTTGGATGCTGTCTGCTATGGGTATCACGCTCCATTCTGTATCCCTGCCGTACCCGGTCTCCGTACCCACCCAACGAATGTCAGGACCCATCACTGCTATGACAGCTTGAGGTTGTAAGTCCCGTACTATGCTGTAAAAAGATCCCCAATCATAGATTTGCTTTTTACCGTTCGGCCCCTCACCCACAGCCCCATCAAACCAAACCTCCGATATAGGACCATAGTTGGTTAAGAGTTCACGCAACTGGCTTCTGAAATATTCATTGTAGGCATCGGATCCATATCGGGGTTCATGCCGATCCCACGGGGAGAGATAGACACCAAGGGGCATATTTTGTTTGACACAGGCATCGGCTAACTCTTTGATCACATCGCCGTGGCCGTTTTTCCATGGGCTGCTTTTGACACTATGACTGGTAAAAGCACTGGGCCAAAGACAGAATCCATCGTGGTGCTTGGCAGTAATGATCACCTGTCGGAACCCTGCTTCTTTGAGTACCGATACCCACTGTCCTGCATCGAGTTTGGTGGGATTAAAAAGAGCCGGGTCTTCAGTGCCATCGCCCCATTCCTTGTCAGTAAATGTATTGATGCCAAAATGTAAGAATGCCGTAAGCTCACGTTGCTGCCAGGACAGTTGTCGAGGAGTCGGCACCACATGGGCTGCTTTTAGGAGGATGGCTTCTTTGGTGTCTGTGGTGGAGATAGATACCAGGTTGGCAAAAGGACTTTGCTCAAAATAGATATTGCAAGAAGGTACCGTGATGAGTAAAATGAGAACGATCCAGGTTTGATATTTTGGCATGTTTGATGTCAAAAATAAGGAATCGTGGGGGAAGACGGGGCGGTATTAAAGTCTCGGCCTTATCCCCACACTTGTCCCAAATCCGGATTCAAGGTACATCCTGCCCGCAGAATTAACTCCAGAGGCCAGTGGAAAAGATCAAAACTGTACAAGCACCAGGGCAAAACCTTACCTGAACATTCTATAAAATATAAATACTTCTATAGCTATAACTAGCGTTTTGGCATTGATATAGCTGAAAAATTAGCAATAAATTAGCTGTAAGTCTTATTGGAGCTTAAGCCTTTTACCTCATCTCTGCATTGAAGGCCTCCAATACTCCTGAACCCGGGCAAAGATCAGCATAGACCATTTCGTTAAGCGGCTTCATCGAGGTATTCAAAATGTCATGCAAAGCATCCCGACCGGTTTCATAGTAAAGTAGACCGGTGACGATTTCATTGACAGCTCGGGAAGTATGGATTTTGGTCATGGCCGAAAGCCTATTGGTGGGATCCCAATCCAGATCCAGTTTGTTGATATTGAGATAAGTACCATCATGGAGCGTGATCCGTTCGGTGGCACCGCTGGCTATGGTCGCTGTGATCTCTTCTGCGGGAGGTACAAAATCCAGATCAGATACAGCATCCATATGTGCCCGTACGTAATCATAGGACTTGGTAGATCCCTTATTATTATTAAAAGTGACACAAGGTGAAATCACATCGATAAAAGCAAACCCTGGATAGGACACAGCTGCTTTGATGAGTGGAATCAATTGCTCTTTATCCCCAGAAAAACTTCTGGCTACAAAACTGGCCCCCAGTTCAAAAGCCAGCCCTGCCATATCGATGGTCTGGAATAAATTGGTTTCACCGGATTTATTCATGCTGCCACGATCTGCGGTGGCAGAATCCTGGCCTTTGGTGAGACCGTAACAACCATTGTTCATAACGATATAGACCATATTTAGATTGCGACGCACCGCGTGGACAAACTGGCCCATGCCTATGGATGCAGAATCGCCATCTCCGGACACTCCCAGGTACAGCAGGTCTCTATTGGCCAGGTAAGCTCCGGTAGCCACCGAAGGCATACGACCATGTACAGAGTTGAATCCATGCGAATTGCCCAAAAAATAAGCAGGTGTCTTCGAACTGCAGCCAATCCCTGACAATTTAGCAATACGATGAGGAGGGATAGAAAGCTCGAAAATGCCCTGAGTGATCGCGGCACTGATCGAGTCATGTCCGCAACCGGCGCACAAAGTCGATAAAGCGCCTTCGTAATCTTTTTTGGTAAATCCCAGTTTGTTTTTAGCGGCTTCAGGATGCCGAAACGCTGGTTTTATATAAGTCATGCTGGTTGTTTGATGATGAAGAATAACCCATGTGGTGATATATCTGGTCGTAAATATGCTGTGCAGTGATCGGCAACCCATCATAATTGAGCACCGGGATCAATTTGTTGGGATCGACGGATAATTCATTGATTAATAAGGTACGCATTTGGGCATCACGATTTTGCTCTACCACAAATACCTTATCATGGGCGTAAATAAATTCCTTTAATGAATCCTGGAAAGGAAAAGACCTGATGCGCGCCAGGTCTAATTGAATGCTATCGTTAGCCAATAAATCTGCAGCCTCTTCTGAGGAATACTCTGAAGTGCCAAAATACATCATGGCAAACTTACTTTTTTGAGTACCGATATATTCCGGAGAAGGTAAATAAGATTTGATAGTCTCCCATTTTTTCAAAAGCCTATCCATATTGCGTACATATGGTTCTGATTCTTCTGTGTATCGCGCCAATTCGTCCCTGGAGGTGCCTCGGGTGAAAAAACTTCCTTTGGTAGGGTGAGTGCCCGGAATGGTCCTATAAGGTATACCGTCACCATCCACATCTTTATACCGGCCAAATTCCGCCAAAGTCTCTAATTGTGCAGCATTTAATACTTTTCCCCGGTGATAGAGTCTTTTGTCATCCCAGGTAAAAGCGGGAGTGCTATGTTCATTCATGCCCAAATCCAGATCTGTCATGACGATTATCGGGGTCTGGAGCTGTTCAGCCAGATCAAAGGCATCCGCTGTCATTTCAAAACATTCTTTTGGAGAACTCGGGAAGATCATAGGGTGCCGGGTATCTCCATGGGAGGCATAAGCACAAGCCAGAAGGTCTGATTGTTGAGTACGGGTAGGCATACCGGTTGAAGGTCCCCCTCGCTGCACATCGATCAAAACCAAAGGTATTTCTGCAAAATAGGCCAGGCCTAAAAACTCTGTCATGAGAGAAATCCCAGGACCACTTGTAGCAGTAAACCCCCTCGCACCGTTCCAATTAGCACCAATAGCCATACCGATAGCCGCCAGCTCATCTTCTGCTTGCACGAACGCATATTTTTTCTTGCCATCGGCATCCCTTCTATATCGGGAAGCGTAATCATCAAAAGCAGACATCAGGGAAGTAGAAGGGGTGATAGGGTACCAGGCACCCACAGTGGCTCCACCAAATACTGCTCCTAATCCACAGGCACTATTGCCGTCGATCATGATCTGATCTTTGTTTGCCTCCCGACTTTCTATTTTAAATGCTGCTGGCAGTTCATAATGCTCCTTAAGATAATCGCCTCCGAGATGTAAAGCTTTGACATTGGGGGCTATTAGTTTTTCTTTTCCTTGAAACTGGTCAGTAACCATCTGTTCCAGCACGGACATATCCATATCCAATAAGGTAGCCAAAGCCCCTACATAGACCATATTTTTAAATAGAAGCCGTTGTCTTGGATCGGTATAGTTTTGAATACAGATCTCCGTCATTGGGATCCCGATATTGGTGATGTCTTCTCTGAGGTATTCTTTGCCCAGGGGCTTAGTACTGTCATAGATAAAGTACCCACCAGGTAAAATATTATGGACATCTTTGGCCAGGCTCTGTGGATTGATGCTGACCATAATGTCTACACCAGCCCGTCGGCCCATATACCCTTTATCACTTACTCTGATCTCATACCAGGTAGGAAGGCCTTGGATATTAGATGGAAATATGTTCTTGGGAGATACAGGCGCCCCCATTCTAAAGATTGCCTTAGCAAACATATTGTTAGCACTGGCTGATCCTGTGCCGTTGACATTGGCCAATCTGATGACACAATCATTTATTTTAATTACGCGTGACATGCACTTCCGGCTTTAGCAGTATTATATAAAAATCGCTGCATATCCCAGGCAGCAGTGGGGCATCTCTCCGCACATAAGCCACAATGCAGGCATACGTTTTCGTCTTTGACCATCACTCTTTTGGTAGGCAAAGGGGAGGAGACATATAGGTCTTGACTCAGCAGATGAGCAGGTTCATTTAATCTCGAACGCAGATCTTCTTCTGTGCCATTATCAGTGAAGGTAATACAAGATGTAGGACAAATATCGGCGCATGCATCGCATTCAATGCAGCGATCTGTAACAAATATAGTTTGTACATCGCAGTTGAGGCAACGCTGAGCTTCTTTAAATGCCAGCAGATCATCATAACCCAGTTCCACTTCTTTTTTTCGATTAGACAGTGTCTCCTGTTTGCTGGCATGAGGTACTTTAAATCGTAGATCAGAGGTCACCGTACTATCATAACTCCACTCATGAATCCCCATTTTTTGACTGAAGAGGTTGGTCATCGGATCAGGTCTGTTGTGAATATTATCTCCATCGCAATATAAGTCGATAGAGATCGCTGCCTGATGACCATGGGCTACTGCGGTGATCACATTTTTAGGCCCAAAAGCAGCATCCCCTCCAAAAAATATCTTTGGGTGAGTAGAAGAAAATGAAATCGTGTCGACCACCGGCATACCCCATTTGTCAAATTCAAGCCCTAGATCTTTCTCGATCCATGGGAAGGCATTTTCCTGGCCTACCGCTATGATCACATCATCCGCTTCAAAAAACACATCTGGTTCTCCGGTAGGTACCAGGGACCGTTTTCCATTGATATATTGGGCAGCTACTATTTCAAACAACATGCCTTTTAGTTTGCCCTGCTCATGGACAAAAGCTTTCGGATTATGACAATTGAAAAACGGAATGTCTTCGTGCCGGGCATCTTCTATTTCCCATGGAGAGGCTTTCATCTCATCAAAAGGGCTGCGGACGACTACTTTGACATCCGTACCTCCTAATCTTCGGGAGGTGCGACAGCAGTCCATTGCTGTATTACCTCCACCCAATACGAGGACTTTTGGACCGATTTTTTCAATATGGTTAAATGCGACACTTGCCAACCAATCGATACCAATATGGATATTTGAATGAATGTCGGCCCTGCCTTCTAATTTTAAATCTCTTCCTCTCGGAGCGCCTGTGCCTACAAATACCGCATCATAGCCTTTGTCCAGCAAATCCTTCATGCTGCTCACATAGGTTTTGTAATGGGTGGTGATATTGCCAATATCCAGGATGTAATTGACTTCCTCATTGAGTACAGTCTCTGGCAATCTGAAAGAGGGGATCTGTGATCGCATAAATCCGCCGCCGAATTCCTGCTCATCATATAAGTCAATTTCATAACCCAATGGAGCGAGGTCCCGCGCGACAGTGAGCGAGGCAGGTCCGGCGCCAACTAAAGCGATACGCTTGCCATTGCTTACCTCTGGGGCCTTGGGCATGCGAGATTGCACCTCGCCTTTGTAGTCAGCTGCTACTCTTTTGAGTCGGCAGATTGCTACAGGTTCTTTTTCTATGCGACCTCTTCTGCAAGCAGGCTCACATGGACGGTCACATGTGCGCCCTAATACACCGGGGAATACGTTGGATTCCCAATTGATCATATAAGCATCACTATACCGTTCAGCGGCGATGAGTCTGATATATTCAGGTACCGGGGTATGGGCGGGACAGGCGTATTGACAATCGACTACTTTGTGAAAGTATTCCGGGTCTTTAATATTTGTCGGTTCCAAACAAGTAAGGTTATTATTTGAGGCCGCTAAAGTAAGGTTTTATTAGTTAGACTCAAAGGATTATTAAGTGGACAAAGACACTATTCGAGTATGATTTTTTTGGGATGGTACTTTAACTTAAAAGCTCAATACATCTTAATTCTTTATCATATTAAAAAAAACAAGTTTAGTGTAGATCAAAAGGAGGGCTTAAGAAGCCCTTGGAGTTATATTAATAATTCAATAAAATCAATAGGTATGATACTGATATATTGAAAAAGTACATTTTATATGATTTTGATAATCAATTGTATAAAATAAAAATGGCCAGCATAAGCTGACCATTTTTATTCATACCCATTGACCATTTACAAATTAGGCTGTGGTGTATACCTCAGGTAGGGCTTAATTTTTCTGAATCCTTTAGGAAATTTTTTCTCAGCATCTGCATCTGATACAGAAGGCAATATGATTACATCTTCGCCATATTTCCAATTGACGGGTGTAGCTACACTATTGTGGGCTGTTAGCTGAAGAGAATCTATGACTCGCAGGATTTCGTCAAAATTTCTACCGGTAGACGGGGGATAAGTCAATGAAAGTTTTAATTTTTTATCAGGACCTATAATGAACACACTTCTAACGGTTTGTTTCTCATTGGAGCCGGGATGGATCATATCATAGAGTTCTGCTACATGTTTGTTTTCATCCGCTATGAGAGGATAATTGACTTTGGTGACTTGTGTCTCTTCGATATCACCGATCCAGGTGGTATGAGATGCTAAAGGGTCCACACTCAATGCAAGGATCTTGACATTGCGTTTGTCAAATTCTGGTTTGAGTTTAGACATATAGCCGAGCTCAGTCGTACACACCGGCGTAAAATCTGCAGGGTGAGAAAATAAAACTGCCCAGCTATCACCGAGCCAATCAAAAAAATCTATTTCCCCCTGGGAAGTTTGCGCTTTGAAGTTTGGGACTAAATCCCCTAATCTTAATGCCATTTTTATTTGAGTTTTAAAAGTTTAAAAATTTTATTCGAAAGTTGATTGTTAAGAATTGAATTAACCAAACCCTAATAGGTTGGCATGGTGTGATCTATTTCTTTGGCCCAGGCCAGGATACCTCCTTCGAGATTGTACAGATTGTCAAACCCGTATTGATCTTGAAGCAATTCTATGACATCTGAGCTGCGTTTGCCGCTACGACAATGAACCACGACTTGTTTATCCTTGGAGATTTTTGGGATATAATTGGTGACTTCACTTTTGGGCATCAGCTCACCCTGAATATTGGCTATATCGTATTCGTAGGTTTCTCGGACATCGACTACCTGAATATTGGCTTTTTCCTGTAGCAATTGATGGAGTTGTTGGACATTGATAGATTTGACCGGTTTTTTCTCAGCAGTGTGATCGGGCAGATTGAGACCACAAAATTCCTGGTAGTCTATCAGCGTAGTTTGCGTCGGATGCTCACCATTGAGCGGATTGTCTTTGCGCCGCTTTATTTTCAAAGTACGGGTCTCGAAGCTGGCTGCATCAAAGAGGAACAATCTTCCACTCAGAGTGTCACCGACCCCGCTGATGACTTTGATGACTTCACTCGCCTGAATGCTACCAAGGATGCCTGGCAAAACTCCTATCACTCCTCCTTCTGCACAACTAGGCACAAGCCCTGGAGGTGGAGGAGTTGGGAAAAGATCGCGATAATTAGGTCCTAGCTCACCGGCTTTGTTGGTAAAGTTAAATACCGTAGCCTGTCCTTCAAACCGATATATAGAGGCGTATACATTGACTTTGCCCAATAATACGCAGGCATCATTGACGAGGTACCGGGTAGGGAAGTTGTCTGTACCGTCAGCTACTACATCATAATCTTTGATGATATCCAGGGCATTTTCGCTAGTTAAAGCAGTCTCATAGGTATTGAATCGCACATATGGATTGAGTGCTTCTAATCTTTTTTTAGCTGCCAATACTTTTGATTGCCCGATATCCTCGCGTGTAAAGAGGACTTGTCGCTGAAGGTTGCTATCATCTACTACATCAAAATCTACCATGCCGATCGTGCCTACTCCGGCTGCGGTGAGATAAAGGAGCAGGGGAGCGCCAAGGCCACCAGTCCCGACTACCAGGACTTTTGCTTGTTTGAGTTTTTTCTGGCCTTCGATGTTAAATTCAGGTAGTATGAGGTGGCGACTATACCTGGCCAATTCTTCGGGGCTAAATTTTATTTCTGTACTCATTACTAAAGTTGTTTATTAGTTTTTTCCACCGGCTATTGCAGGAATAATGCTGATTGTATCACCCTGGGCTACATTGGTGTCATTGCCCTGCAGATCTTCGATGTCGTCTTCTCCGAGAAATATTCTTACAAATCCCCGGAGTTCTTGTTTTTCGTTGAAAAGGTGTTTAGCCAATTCTGGAAATTGAACGGTCAGGTCTTTGATCGACTCAATCACGGTGCCTTCCTTGACAGCGACGGCAGCTAGATTAGAAGTAAATTTTCGTAAAGGTGTCGGGATAATGATTTTTGCCATAATGATTTAAATTCTTGGTTATTTATTTGAATAATTAATTTCTATTTGTTCTTCGATGAAAACACGGTCTTCTGTCAATCTCCATGACCGGGTATCGATGGCCTGGCCCTGATGTACATTTGTTATGAAGTAAGATAGCTCAGGCAAGGCATCTTCTAAATCTCTCCCGGAAGGTCTGGGAGGATGGTCAGGGTGAGAGTGAAACACTCCTAACAATGCTTTTTCCTGTTCGAGGGCATATCGCTCTGCTTTCATAAATGCTTTTGGGGGAATAGTATAATGCACTTTTTTATTCTCGACACTATCATTGATGACTTCTGTCGCTTCAAGCACATGGACAAGTTCATTTTCGATATGGCCATAAAAAAAACCACAGCATTCGTAGGGGTATGATTTTTCAGCTATATCGTGGATATCTCTTAGGGCGGAGGGAACTATGAGTATTTTCATTTATTTGTAGATTTCCTGATATTTTGAAGCATCATCAGCAAATAAAGTGACGATATGACCTTGCTCCATGGTATTGGCTACCTGGATCGCCCCGGCGAGATTGGCTGCTGCTGATGGGCTGATCAAAAGGCCTTCTTGTTTTGCTACCTTATCTATGAGTTTGAAGGCATCGTAAGAGGATACTTCCAATATCTGATCAGGTAGGCTAGCATCGTAGATGCCTGGGATCTCCGCAGTCTCAAGGTGTTTCCACCCTTCCAGCCCATGGAGAGGCCCATCCGGCTGCAGTGCAATACATTGTATGAGCGGATTGAGTTGTTTTAATCGCCTGGTCGTACCTGTAAACGACCCGGTGGTCCCGAGGCCTGCTATAAAGTGAGTGACAGCACCGGAAGATTGCCTCCAGATCTCAGGACCGGTACCGTTAAAATGTGCCTTCCAATTGTTTTCATTATTGTACTGATCAATGTAAAAATAGGGCTCATCCATGGTCGCATAGATTTCTCTGGCCACTTCTCTTGATTCGTCAGTACCTCCATAAGGTGAGCTGAGCACCAGATCTACACCAAGTTTTTTAAGTATTAATTGTCTCATTTTAGAAGCATTCTCCGGCAACACCAGCTTGATTTTTAATCCAAGATGAGCTGCTATGGTAGCCAGGGCGATTCCGGTATTGCCACTGGTAGCGTCGAGTATGGTGTGATGTGCTGCGAGGTCGCCTGACAGTATGCCTTGTTTTATCATATTGTAAGCAGGGCGGGTCTTGACACTGCCACCTAATTGTTGCCATTCAAGTTTGGCATATATTTTTACTTTTTCGCTAGAAAAACTATGGAGTGGATATAGAGGCGTTTCCCCAATCCATCTACCAAGCGATTCGACAGGTTCTACCAGGTTTTTCTTAGAATTGATAATAGTTTTATTCATTTATATTTTGCTTTAAAACACAAAAGCCCTTCGGATGTTTATTTCGAAAGGCTTTTGTGAATTTATTTATTTTATATTTTATTGATATCCAAGCTGTCCTTTCGAAATATAGGTTTGACAACAATAATACGCACAAGCACAGCCGATCACTGCCTCATTTAAATTGTTCGTGTATATATAATTACTCTTCAACTTTGCAATATTAGTTCACTAAATCAAAAAAGCCTTCTGTACATTACTGACCAGAAGGCTTATTGATATATTTTTAAATGTAATCTATCAATCTTCTATGCCAGATGTAGATGCCCTACAGCAACAACAGCAACATGCACAACAAAAAGACAAAATAGAGTTCATTGTTTTATTTCCGGTGTCAAATATACAATCATCATGCCATTATTTCAAATCACCTTAGGCAGTAGGGAGTTAATTCATTGTTAAAACTCCTTATGAATCTGGTATCGTTTAGAAAGGTCTTGCCTTCTTTCAGCGATAATGCAAATTCTTTTTGAGTACCATCTACGGCAGCAAGGAATAAAATAGGTACACCAGCATCATCGTGGGAGATCTTCCAATTTCCCGTTAAACCTGAAGGTAGATCCGGATGGATATATGAAAATTGATGGTCTGAATAGCAAAGATCAATGACTTCTCGAGTTGCCAATGGGTTTGAAGCATCTCCGGAGATGAAATGGGTCAGCCTTGAATTGGATAATACTTTTTCCCAGCTGACTAACAAATTGGCAAGTTTAGAATTTTCAAATTCAGTACTGGAGGCTATTTCCAGTGCTAGTTCTTTATAGTGACTGTCATATAGTTTTGGGGAGGATCCACTGATGATATTGATACCCATGCCTTGCGGATTGAATAGGCTAAGCATAAATATTTTTGCAGCTTGAAAAGTCATCAATCCTGAAAGAGACGACGCATATCCATTGGGGTGAAATTTGATCACTCGTCCAGTACTAGTCATAGAGGTGCCTTCCCCATCGTATAATCCTTTGAGTAGATCAATTTTTACTTCGTCCAGCGATCGGTGTGTATGTGTTTCGATGATGATATACCCTGGGTCTTTAGAATTGGTGAGTAAATAGCTATCAGCATGTTCTGTAACTAACCAACCTTTGGGGACTTTAAAGCTGATACCATATAGAGTATAAATGGAATTGACCTTGTATTGGGCAAAGACCAAAAGACTTAAGAATGTAAATAACCCGGAAAAAAAAGTTTTTTTCATGAAAATGAAAAAAGATTACCAATTCATTTGATCGCTATCTTCCTTGTGCCCCGAGGCATCACCTTCAGCTTTGTGATCTGGAGAGTCTCCTTCGGCCTTATAGTCGTGGTCCCCACCATCCTGCTGATCTCTATGAGCAAACTGGTCATAATCAAAATCAGGCAATAGATCATTTTTCACGTGGTTGATAACATCCTGAAGACCTTCAGCAAATCGGTTAAAATCCTCTTTGTACAAAAAGATCTGATGTCTGGTGTAACCTATCCCATCGTTGCGACGAGTACTTTCGGTAAGGGTAAGATAATAGTCATTACCCTTGGTCGTCATGACATCAAAGAAATAAGTTCTTTTTCTTCCGGCTTTTACTTTGTGTGAATAAACGCTGGAATTTCTAGTGGTACCTTCATTTTCCACGGCAATTAGTATTTTAAGAATTTGTTATTCAAATATAACAAATTTTGACTTTATAGATGAAGGGAGTCTGTATTGGCATCTGAGAGCAGGCTAAAATAGGTGCCCCTATCGATCTGAGATCAGTTATAAACTCAAATCAGGTCAGTGTGCCTAATTCGGCAGAGGCTTTGGATTCTTCCCATTTTTGCTGTTCCATAATGTCAAAATACAAACCTTTGGACTGCAATAGGTCTTCGTGAGTACCGACCTCCGCCAACCGACCTTTGTGTAAAACCATAATCAGGGAGAAATTGGCCAAATGACTGATTCGATGCGTGATCAATATAGAAGTTTTAGAGGCCAAGGCTTCATCAAATTCGCCAAGGATGGCTTTTTCAGTCCGGGTATCTACGGCGCTCAGACAGTCATCAAGTAGGAGGATATCAGGATTTTTGATCAAAGCTCTGGCTATCGCAACCCGTTGCTTTTGTCCTCCTGATAAGGTCACTCCTCTTTCTCCGAGGATGGTTTTTTCTCTCTCAGGTAATCTTTCGATTTCATCCAGAATCGCTGCGTGCCGGGCAGATTTAAGGACCTGGTCTGTATCCGCTTCAGGCGCTCCAAATTTGATATTGTCTTCTATGCTTTCTGAGAATAAAAATTGATCCTGGGGCACATAGCCAATTTTGGATCTCAGGGCATGTATATTATATTGTCTTATATCGATCCCATCTATTAGAATCTGGCCTTCCTCCGCATCAAATAATCGCAAAAGGAGTTCTGCGATGGTCGTTTTGCCGGAAGCTGTACGGCCGATTATAGCTACTCTTGCCCCCGGCTCTATTGTAAAAGAAAGATTGTCCAATGCTTTTATACCAGTATTGGAGTATACAAATGATACATTTTTAAATTCGATTTTACCTGACAGATTTGCAGGTTCAAGGTTGCCTGTATGACCAAGATTTGAACTAGTATGCATAAATTCATTGATCCGCTTCATGGAAGCTTCGGCTTGTTGGACTATGGAGGCTAGCCATCCTATAGCGGTGACCGGCCAGCTGAGCATATTGATATAGATCACAAACTCTGCAATATTGCCGGCAGTGACTACACCTGCCTGTACTCTGTAAGCACCTGCCCATACGATCACAACTGTACTTATACCTGTAAGCAACATGATCAGGGGAAAAAATAAAGCATTTACTTTCGAAAGGTCCCAGGTAGCTTCCTTGTAAGTCTCCGCTTCGCGGGAAAACATAGAAGACATTGCCTTTTCCTGGGCATAAGATTTGACGATCCTGATGCCTGAGTACACCTCTTGTGCTATCGTCGTCAGTTTGGAGAGTTGCTTTTGAATTTTAGTACTTCTTTTATTGATAATTGTACTGACATAGTAGATCGAGATGGATAAAAAAGGCAAGGGGAGGAGAGTCAGTAATGACAGGGTCAGATCGACTTTGACCATACTGGCTACCACGAGTACGATGAGTGCAGCCAAGTCTATAGCATATAAAATAGCCGGACCAAGATACATCCGCACTTTTGAGACATCTTCAGTGATACGGGACATCAAATCACCGGTAGTTTGTCCACGATAGAAAGTCTGGTCTAACTCAGAATAGTGGTTGTAAATAGCTTCCCTCAAATCGAATTCGATCAATCTGGACATAACGATGATCGACTGTCGCATGAAATACATAAATAGTCCCATTAAGATTGCACACCCGAATACGATCAAGGCAAATCGTAACAGTTTGGGGCTGAGAACAGCAGCTGACTCCGGTGAAGGATTTTTAAGTTCTGCCACCACCAGATCCAGGGCAGAGCCGATCATCTGTGGTTGCACGATCCGGAAATAATTCATCAGGATTACAAATGCTATTCCAGCCAAAAAGCGCCACTTGTAACGGATGAAATATTTATTTAAAGTCCAGAGTTCTTTCAAGTTGTAGTAGTGATGAAGGTGCAAAAATAACTGATTTTTTTTTGTAGGATCTGATCCATCAGATTTGGCACTCTTCCATACTAAGATCAGGGTGGTGTAAACTCAAGGTAGGGTAGGAGCCTATCCCAGAAAGCAGCATCAAATGCCAGGATTGATTTAAGATCATCACTCCCTTTGAAAGCCCCATGTTGTGCCCTGTAGTTTTTGACGATCAACGCATCTTTGTAAGATAAATAAGGATGTTTCAACAGGTGGATGGAATCTGAATTAATATTTATTTTTTTGACTGGTGTAGCGAGGATCAAATTGGGGGATATTTTTTCTATCGTCGAATCAGGCAGATGATACACTTCCTTAAGTTGTTGGAGACTATGGAAACCCCCTAGTTTGTCTCTAAATCGTACGATCCTACTGCTCAATACACCGCCAAGTCCGGGCAAATTTTTTAACAAAGTAGTATCAGCAAGATTGAGATCAATTGGTATTGAAAAATTCACACCTGGCGATTCCGGGCGAGAGGGATATTGTACTAAGGAGGCCACCACTTGAAGGATGGAATCAGTTATGCCAAATATTTTAGCCAGATCTGATGGAGCATAAAACTTGCCACCTTTCATCCTGTAATTGACCAGGTGAGCAGCGACAGGAGCAGGAAGACCTATTTGTGTCAGTTCATTCAATGAGGCTACATTAGGGTCTACAGGTTGAGGCTGAATAATAATTTCCGGCACTATTTTCTTTTCAGGGGGCTTTTCAAAAGATAAATAGGGTTTTAATCTTTCTATGGTCTCTGATGAAAGACCGAATATTTTGCTTAGATCACTGGGGTTGCGGAATTTTCCCGCTTTTGCAAGATACTTCACCCAATTGGATGCAGCTTTTGGAGGTACACCCATGCTGGTCAATTCTGCTTGACTTACGTGATTTGGATCAAAATTTTTAAAGGTGGGGGAAAAGACATGGTTTGAAGGATTCAGCTTTTGTACTTCTTTGAGTGTGTTACTGTCAGGGACTTCAAGCGGTTTGATGTCTATGTTTGAAGTGACGGGTCTGTTAAAAATATAGAGGTAGGCAGCGGATAAAAACACTAAGGTTAAGAACAGGTAAAGAATGGACTTTCTTTCCTTAAAAGTGTGAATGAAAAATTTATTTTTAGGATATTCTTTCATTTTAAAGCGACCTGAAGATAGGGGTTTTTAGTGTGGATGATCTGACTCCGAGTTGAGATTTTATCCAAGGTAGTATAAGGCTTGATAGACAGTATGAAAATTTTGTCAGGATAGATGGCCGGAGTAGTATTATTCCAATGTCGGGTAAGAACGAATAATATATGATTAGACAAGGAAGGAATAGTATCAGTGCGATGATCAAGCCAGGTATAAACTCCATGCTCAAAATGGATCGAATCTGCGGTAATGGTGGTATTGCCTGTTTGGTATTTATATCCGGGTGATACAGGTATAAAAGATTTAAGATGGTATTTGGCGGCGTAATTTGATGAAGGAAGCAGGCTGTCTGTGGTGACTTGAAATACGGTTTGATGATCCTTGACCCAAACGATAGGGTGTCCGCGATTGTAGCTGGCGATAATTTCAGATTTATTTTGATTTATGACCTCCTCTACTATCAAACAACCAATGGTCAGGCATAGAAACAAGAAGAACGGTTTGATAGATGAAGCTGATTTTTCTTTTAGTAAGTTTCCAAAAGTAATGGACACTGTGATTAAAAGTATACAGTCTATTATAGAAGGCCACCAACCACCGACCCTACCCAGTGGCAGATGAAAAATCCAGTCAATACTGTTATTCATCCACCTGACTGCATACACTAATGGTAATGCAAGCCATTTTAAAAATAGTATCTTAAAATAGAATATAGGTAATGCAATCATTCCCCCGAGTATAATCACGTAGGCCAGATAAGAAGTGATCAGACTCGTCAGCCAAAAGAAAAAAGCAAATTGGTGAAAGTGGTATCCAACGACAGGGTATATCATCAACTGTGCAGAAAAAGAGATGGCCAATATCTTCCACAGGATTTGTGTAACGCTACCAGTCGGGGTGATCAAAGTCCGGATCGGCTCATAGAGTATAAATATTCCCATCATAGCGCCAAATGATAATTGGAATCCTATATTGTAGATGTCAAAAGGATTGAGAAGGAGCAATACAAAAGCCACTCCGGCAAGGATATTCAATGGAGAGGCATCCCTTTGCATGTAGCGGGCGAAAATAAACAGTGAAAACATGGATGCAGCACGTTGTATAGAAGGGGTTGAGCCGGTAATAAAGGTGTAGATCCAAATGATAGAGATCAGGGCAAGGCCTTTGAATAACATGGATCGCCTGTTTTTGGATAAGAAATATCCTAACAATAATTCAAGGATGGATACGATGATGCCAACGTGCATACCGGACACTGCAAGCACATGAACTGCACCAGTGGCGGAATAAGCTTTATAAAGTTCTGGATCCATTTTTTTTCGAAGGCCGATCAACATGGCAGAAGCTACTGGATAGTCCCGGTCACTATCAAAGATTTCTTGTATAAGTTGATCCGTCGTGGCTCTAAATCTTTCAAGCCAATTTTCTGGCGCATCGTGTACTATTTTCATCAAGGTAGTATCTACATAAGCTATTTGATGAATATTGCGTGAGGCCAGCAGATCATTCCAGTCAAATTCAAAAGGTGCCGAAGCATGATCCGGTGTCAGGAGGTTGATTTTGACCTGAACTATATCCCGTGAGCCGGGGACATAGGAGGAAGATTTAGGGAATCTCAGAAGCAATAGACCGTTCTTTGGGCTAACAGTATCAGGTTTGACTTCGTGCAGTACCGTGGAGTAGCTATCCCAATATTTTTGTTTTTCTTCGATGTAGTCTACTCGTGCGACTAATTCTACAGTTTGGTTTTCTTTGAAATGATTAGGTCTGAATCTTTCGTTACGAAGGTGAGCCCAGGTATTGCCCATTAAAAAATAAACGAAGAACATGCCGATGCCAAAATAAGTACGATATGCGGCTTTTTTCTTTGCCAGTCGATGCATGAAATAAAAGCCAAGCAGTAAAATGAGCGCAAATCCCAGTGTCCTCAGATTTAAATCCAACACCCAGGTTTTCGCAAAAAGGATACCTAATATAAAAGGCAATAAAAGTCTGACAAAGGGATATTTATTCCAAGGGATTGAGATCGATGTGGCGTTCTTCCATAGCATGGACCGGAAAAATTATCATTAAGGCTAAGTCGGTAATGTTATTTTATACTTGAATCTGCCAAAAAACCACACTACACCAAAACAAAGTAGCGGTATTATGTAAGCTTTCTGGATGCTTCCGGTATAATCTGAAATGAGTCCCATAAGAATAGGAAATATAGCACCTCCAAAAATAGCCATCACCAAAAAGGAGGAGGCTATTTTACTTTCTTCACCCAAACCCTTGATTCCCAAAGCAAAGATGGTTGGAAACATGATGGACATAAAGAAAGGAACGGCAGCGACAGCATAAATAGCTACTTGACCTTGGGTAGTAAGAGCAATAGCCAGCAAGCCAATATTTATAAGGCTATAGATCGACAACAACCTGGCAGGAGAAATATATTTCATGAGCCAGGTGCCGACAAAGCGGCCTACCATGAAGCCTACCATGGCGATGCTTCCCCAGAGAAAAGCAGCATTTTTTTCATTCATACCAATCAGAAACTTTGACAACCGGATAAAAAAACTTCCTACACATACCTGAGCACCTACATAAAAAAACTGAGCTATGACTGCCCAAAAAACATGGGTGTGCCTGAATACTTTAGTGGAAAAAGAATGCTGCTCAGAGATGTTATCATTTTCTTTTATTTCAGGAATATGTGAGACCAAAAAAAACATGGCGACCAAAAAAACAATGCCGGCCATGATCAGGTATGGGAGCTTGACAGTAGCTGCTTCTGATAGTAAATATTGATTGAGCTGGTCTGGACTCATACCTTGAAGTTCGGATTGGGTCTTCTCTATCCCACTCAAAATGACCTGGCCACCTACTATCGGAGCTAAAAAGGCACCGACCCCATTAAAGGACTGAGCAAAATTCAGTCTTTGCTCTGAAGTAGCAGGATCACCCAACTTAGTAATATAGGGATTAGCCACAGTCTCTAAAAAGGTTGCTCCGCTGGCTATGACGAACAGGGCAAAAAGGAACATGGCATAACTCCTCGATCCGGCAGCTGGATAAAACATCAATGCACCTACGGTGTAAAGCCCCAGCCCCAGAAGGATTCCATTTTTGTATCCATATTTATGCATAAACCATCCTGCCGGCAAGGCCATCAAAAAATACCCAAGGTATACTGCTGAATCAATATAAGCTGATTGGGTATCAGAGAGCTGACAGGCTTTTTTCAAGTGAGGTATGAGGATGGGATTTAGGTTGTGCAGAAATGCCCATAAAAAAAACAAGCTGGTGACCAGAATGAATGGGATGAGATATTGTTTTTTATTATTCATTGTAGTATAATTCTAATAATATAAAGAGGTAATTAATAAATTGATTAAAGTTAAATTAAGAAGCTGCCTTCAAATATGTATTGAGCTCCACCGCATAACCAGATATCCTCAAAATGCCCTGGTCCCAGGCGATTGAATTTGACTTTTAAAGGGCCTCCTTTGGCATGAAGATGGATGGAGTGCAGGTCATACTTCTTGACCATTTCCACATAAGCAAGTGCCGACGCAGTAGCCCCAGTGCCGCAAGCCCAGGTCTCGTCTTCGACACCCCGCTCATAAGTCCGGATGAAAAGGTCATCTTCCTTCGGCTCGATAAAATTCACATTTATGCCTTGCGGAAAATCTGCTCCATATCGAATACGGCTACCATGATCAAAGACGGGATAATGTTCCAGGCCATCTACTATCTGTACATAATGTGGTGATCCTGTGTCCAACACTGCATGATCTCCATAAAGATTGATCACGGTAACCGGACTCATTTTTAACTCTATATAATCACCACTGATGATCTTAGCTTCGTGTATACCATCTGAGGCTTTAAATCTTGTGTGAAGTTTGGCTATACCGAGTCTGTGAGCTAACGCGACAATGCACCTACCTCCATTGCCGCATAAACTGCCGAGGCCACCATCCGCATTGTGATACACCATTGTAAAATCTACCTTGTCGCCCAATTCAATCAACATAAATCCATCTGCACCAATGCCAAACCGTCTATGGCACAACGCCGCAATTGTATGCGGATCTTTGATCATATCATATTCGCCTGACCTATTGTCGATGATCACAAAATCGTTGCCGGCGCCATGGTATTTATAAAAAGGAATTTTCAAAGCGTAAGGAGAATTTTTTATTAAAAATAGGAATGTTTTTGAATCTTTCGGGTAAGGTCCGGAAGCAATCATTGTACATTTTGCTTTTTCGATAATTATATATTAATTCTTTCACTCATATCTGATTAGATGAAATAAAAATCCGAAAAGTTTACGCCGATTGTTTAAATGCTTTTATATCTTGGGGACTTATATAACAAAACAGGTCGGGCCATTATTACAAGGGATTAAAAGATGCGGATATTGTTGTTTTTTATATGGATTACGCTTGGGCTGGTCTACTTCATGATCTGGGGTCAGCGTTCGAGTTGTTGCGATGGACATCTGGAACAGTCGCAGGGATCCAGGCTAGGTCAGATAATCCCACCACCTATCCTGAAATCGGAACGATTAAATGAAACAGTTGAAAGTATCATACTCGAAGAAGAACCTGGTTGTGTGTTATTTGGCTGGGGGAAAGCGGATCCGGTTCTAAAGCCATGTTTTGATTTGTTCAAAGACTCTATCCTTCAAGACCTGGGGCCTTATAAAACTTTGGAGTTGGGGAGCGAGTATTTCGAAGCAGAAAACAAAATTATGTCATCTGGTGACCTGGGATTGGTCCGGGCATCAAAACTTAAGGAACTTTTTGGACAGAATCTCGATCCCAGTCGAATCCGAACGCGAAGTTTTGCAGTATCTGACAGTACCGGTAAGCTTCATAAGCTTTTTCAAACGCTCCGAATAAGATTGGTATATATGAACGATCAGGTCAAAGAGCTGGATGATAAGACCCTGATATATTTTAAGTATGCTTCTAATGAACATCTGGACAATAAATTGGTAGAAGTTTTTGCAACAGATCTGGCGGCTAAACTCAAAAATACTCACGATATCGTCCAGTTGGTTGGGCATACTGATGATGATGCCACGGCTGAGCACAATATGACCCTGGGATTGAGGAGAGCTAATCTGATAAAAGCGCTATTGGTCTCCAGGGGTATCAGCGGTAGCAGGATCAAAACATCGTCTAAAGGTGAAGAACAACCTATAGCCCCTAACGATACGGAAGAAAATAGAAAATTAAATCGCAGAGTGGAGTTAACCATCGTACCTCCTGCACAATCTAAATAATATGGAATCATTGAATGTGTCTTTGTGTGATCTACCCTGGTGGGCGGTATTGGCATCCTGGCTGCTTCCCGCACTCCTTGGATATTTTTGGGGTATGCTTCAATGGAGCCGTTATAAGTCCAAAAGCAATAAAGCAGGGTTAGAATTGTCTTCTGCAAGTAAAAGAATAGTCAATCTGGAAAATGAAATCAATGAATGCAGAAAAGTCTACGAAAAAGTCACCAAAGAAAAAGAAAAATTGAATGCGGAGCTGGCTGCGATGTCAGGCTCCATGCATTCAAATCCTGGCGGAGCTGGTACTCCCTCCACCATAGGAAGTGCTGCACATTTTTCCGAGATTATTCATAAAACCAAGCCGGTTTTTGGATTTGCCATCAAACGAAATGATCTCAAAATTATTTCAGGTATCGATCCTAATATTGAAAAACTACTGCATGAAATTGGTATCCAGGATTGGCATCAGCTTGAAAAAGCGGACCTCAATCTTGTGACAAAAGTCATGGCCGAAGCAGGGCTTTCACCTTCGCAAATCCAATCATGGCCGTTCCAGAGCTCGCTTGCCAGACAAGAGCGGTGGGAAGAACTTAAAGAATACCAGGAGAAAAATAAATAAGCAGGACCAAACAGGGGTCACACAAACTCCTCCCTATTTTGTGAAACTGCGGGTGACACATTTTCAATCATTCGACGAGCGACTAAGCCGGCTACGATGCCAAATGCAAAGCCTCCAATATGCGCCCACCAGGCTACTCCGCTAGTCTGTGCCTGTGAAGCTGATGAACCCAGTGAGAAAAAACCGCTGATCAATTGTTGAAGGATCCAAAAACCTAGAAATAATACCGCTGGCATATAAAAAGACCTGAAAAAATAGAGGACAAGTACTTTGATCTTAGATGATGGAAACATCACCAGATATGCTCCTAATACCGCTGATATAGCTCCGCTTGCCCCCACAGCTGGTATATTGCTGCCTGGCCCTGACCACACATGAGCCAAGGCTGCTGCCAGGCCTCCGATCAGATAAAAAAGTATAAAATTAAAATTGCCGATGACAGCCTCAATATTATCTGCAAATACCCATAGGAACAACATGTTGCCTATAAGATGCATCCATCCTCCGTGCAAAAACATGGAAGTAAATAAAGTAAAAAGATGATTGCCATGGGATATGTCTGCAGGTATAGACCCATAATTCATAATAAATT
>OBID01000134.1_pt1 | contig 32423 bp, 26 predicted proteins | sample 1519781 | NCBI WGS metagenome assembly OBID01 (sample SAMEA3991478, study PRJEB22521) | metagenome | biome: anthropogenic terrestrial biome; feature: sewage plant; material: sludge | place: Sweden | collected 2012-09-26 | reverse complement strand
AGGCTTCCATCTTTGGACAAAATCAATCCATAAGGGTGTGGGGCTATGCGCGTAGTTTTACCCATGGGCTTGACCAAACGACCATTAGGGATGATGGCTTCACGATCATTCAGATAACAGTACTGATCAACCGCCGGAGCAGTAAAAGTCGTGGTAACCGTCATAGATTCTTTTTCTTTACATCCAAAGTAAAAAAAACATGCGATCATCAAGGCTGGAAATAACTTTTTCATAAAAGAATTGAATTTTGGAACACCTATTTTTCTATCTGAGGTTAAAGTTAATCAGAGTATAAGACACAAGGTCTATAGCGATTAAGGCTTTTTACTCGCTAATACTTCGATTGCTTCTATCACTGGCATTCTATCAGATTTATGTGGCGTAAACTTAATATTACAGTTTAAGGCGATTCGATTGGCTATGTCAGCTTGCCAAAGTTGTATAGGCTCAGATACTTCCCCGATTGGTTTGATCTCCGGACCTACTTCTAAAAACCAGGTTTCCCCGGATCGGGAGGGCAAAAATCCATGCTTAGCCCATGTGCCAAGAGTAGATCCCCGGCCATGGTCAGTCGTAACTATCAGATAGGTATTGTCTTTATAAAATGGATCAGTTTGCATCAAAGTCCAAATATCCTGCAAATACTGGTCAAATTCATGAATTGCAGTAATATAAGATCCATAATCGCCTTTATGACCATAGTGATCCGTATCGTCCAGTGATATAAATAAGGCTTTTGGATGATTATTCCTGGTGTATTCAAGAGCCATCTGCCAGGTCAGATCATCAAAGCGGGTCTCACCTTTCCAGGCAGGAGCAAGTTGATTGGCATAATTCAATTTTTCCATTTTTTTCGAAACAATACCTTGAGGACACGCTTCCCATCCGGCATTGACAAGGATCCCTGACCTGGGTTCATTTAAAATGTAGGGAAAAACTTCCCAGGATGAAAATGCAGCTACCCGACCACGATAGTTGTACATAGTATTAAGATCTTCCAGTATAGATACATTTCTATTCAGGATTTTTTTGTTTGAATTGACAAAAGGATCGAAGGTGCCACAGAGAAATTCGCTATATCCAGGGTAGGAAAAGCGGTGAAAATTTCTTGTATCGACCTTATTGTCCAATTTTCTGTTCCCAAAGAATCTTCCATGTTTGGACAAAGTGCCCCATACAAAAGGAAACAATTTTTCACGCGATTGAAATTCATCGCTTGCATTGAACTGCTCAAAAAACTGGCTGGTATCTCCGGTAGCAGCTACTATATCCTGATCTAATCCTAGATATAATTCCTGCCAGCGAAGGCCATCGGTAGCAATAATAATAACATTTGGTGCGGTAGTACCAGCCTTTTGGGCTTTAGTTTGACTTGAGAATACAGTAAAAAGTAAAAAAAGTAGTTTGATTTGAGACCATGACTTATACATTAGTTTTCTATTTTATTGACATCCATGAGATACTGTTTTATCATGGGACTATAAGATTCTAATAGAGGCACGGGAAGACCGGGTGTCTTTGCCAACTCATCACAAATGCGGATCAATATGATATCATCAAAATCAGGATCGGATTCAAAGGACTCAACTTCGTCTACTCTCATGGGACCACCCTGTTGTATCAAAGTCAATTTGCTGGCTGCAGAAAGTTTGTTTTTATAGTCAAAATCGGTAGTCACCAGGTATCTTTTGGCTCGCACATGGTTTTCAACCAGTCGGGTAATATCGGGACCAAACCCAAGATCTCTTAGGTAGGCTGCACCGATACGATCATGGTCATAATGCCCCAGGAGATCCTCAGTTTCATCTTCTATCAAATGCCCGATATCATGCAAAAGTGCGGCTAAAATAATGTTTGGCTTATCCGTATGATATTTTGCGTAATAAGCTGATTGTAGTGCATGTTCTAACTGAGAGACCGGTTCAGAATGATATGCCTCATTACCCTTCGAGTTTAACAGTAAAAAAAGATGGTCTATCCTCGTTTGCATCGAATCGAAATCAATCATGATATTTTTTATTGAAAAATTTATAAAAAAGGCCGGTTACTAAGGCATGGTAACCGACCTTAATGCTCACGATATGTATGAAAAGAAACTCAGATAATTTATTTTATAATCCACATTTTGGCATTGATATCATCCTGACCTCCGAATTGACTGGATAGAGCAGCGTTGTAATTGGTTTTATTGGCTGTCCTTTCCGCCGTAGGATATTGCCATCTCAATGGGATCACTCCGCCATTTCCTGTACCAACACCTGTAGTAAACGTAGGCACTCCGGTTCTTCTCCAATTATAATACGATTCAAATCCCGCTTGATTAAAAAGACCAAGGTATCGTTGTTCTAATATTTGTTTCAACCCCTCAGCATTTTGCCCCTTGTAGTTCACAGCCGACTGGGCAAAATAAGTATCGATAGTAGATGCGTCATTGATTCCATAGAAATTCAAAGAAGCCAGGATACCATTTTTGTACCACAATGCAGCAGTATTGGCATCTCCAGCCCATCCACGATTCATACCTTCAGCGATATTAAAAGCCATTTCTATATATCCCACCAACACTCCAGGCTCAGGTCCGCCGTAAGAACCGTAATATCGTTTTTGATTAATGGCCGAATATTCGCCCTTATTCATTTTAAAGGTCATATCATCGAGGCTTTCACCAGGATCTGCGCCCACATAAGCACCAAAATCGCTGGCAGTCATACCTCCATTAATTCTTGCCTCCGCAGGATCAGCTAATACAAAGGTGCGCGGATCCTTGAGGGACACAAGTTTATTCAGATGGGTGGCAGACAGATTATATCTTCGTTTGTCAAAGCCTTCATTTCCGGGATTCAGCGGATAATTATTGATGCCACTAATATATTTGTAAGCCAATGCATCGGCATTCGTTTTAACTATGGGATATTTTGCAGGGTTGTTTACAATTTCTGCAAACCTTTCTTTCACCCGAAGATCAGCTTCGGCTGTTTTGTTGCTCAACTGAATTAAAACTCTTAATTTGAAAGCATTGACTACTTGTTGCCATTTGGTCAAATCACCATTGAAGTAGATATCACCGTCAATATTCCTTTTACCTGAGGTGATCAATGTATTCATTTCATTATTAGCTTCATCCAGGAGATTTAATATTTGAACGAATACTTGTTTCTGATCATCATATTTCGGTTCTGTGAGTTCTGCTCCTTGCAAAGCTTCTGAGAAAGGAATATTCCCAAACTTCATAGTCATTCTATACGCCAAATATGCCTTCTGAAATTTTGCCATTGCGGAGTAGACATTGACCGCATCTGCTCCTGTCTTTTCATTCTCTTCTACCATTTTGGACACGTTCTTAAGGGTATAAAAATCAAAGCTGTTGGAGGTCCAATTGTATTCATTGTTACCATAATAATTATAATTACACAGATAGTACTGGTTCCATCGGTGGGTCAAAGCAAATGGAGCTTCGTACATATCATTCAAGGTACCATTGAAAATTAATGATGCAGGAGCAGCGGTGGGTTGATTTGGATTCACTGCCAACTCTTCAAAAGTATCCGTGGAGCAATTGCTTAGAAGCACAATCGCCGGAAGGATTAAAATATATTTAAATAGTTTCATGATATTTTATTTTTTTTAATTTATACAATGAATTAAAAAGTGATATTTAGATTGACTCCATATCTTTTAAGGGTAGGAGTCTGTAGATCAGAATAACCCTGACCTGCGGCAAATTGGTCCATATCGATATCGTTATTTCTCGCATCAGAGAAGTACAACAAGTTCCTTCCAATCAGAGAAACAGTAGCAGACTGAAAGAAGGTGTTCTTAAAAATAGTATTAGGTATATTATAACTTAATGTCACCTCCCGTAGTTTGGCATAAGTCCTGTTGATGAGATTAGCCTCTTCAGTAGCATACCATCTGCTGATATAATCCTGAAGGAAGGTAGCTGAAGCATTTGGTTTGAATTGCAGTTCATTATAGTTGGTGATATTACCCAATGCATCTGTCTTGATAGCACCTGAAGTCAACTGCACTCCTTCTCCTACCCAGGACTTTATTCCTTTGTAATCCTGGTACCTGGCCTCACCCATGGCTCCCTCTACTGTTTCAATATTCCTTCCACCCCTGAAAGTTTGTCGCTGAACATAGTTGACGATAACCCCTCCTACTCTTCCATCAAATTGGAAATTAAGTCCAAGGTTTTTATATCTGATTTGATTGGACAATCCCCAAATCCAATCCGGATTGAGATAACCCATAAATTGTGGAGTTGGATTGACCAGAGGTCTTCCACTTCCATCATTGATGATCTGTCCATCCTGGGAGCGGAATACTTTTGCTGCATAATATTTATCAGTTCGGTCGCCTATTTTGAGGTATTGGTTAAACACTTCTACTCCCGGATAGATTTCTTTTAATACATCTTTATAGGTAGACCAATTGGCCAGTACATTCCACTCAAAGTTTTTAGTCCTGATTGGCTTGCCTGTCAGGGTGAGTTCTACACCAGTCTTATCCGTTTTGATACCGTTTTGAATCAAACTATTGTACCCGGTCGCTTCACTAACAGGAAGATTGAATATTCTTGGTCCATCCGTACTTTTAAAATAGGTAAAGTCTACTCCCAATCTATTCTGGAAAAATCTAAGGTCACTGCCTAATTCTAATGAAGAACTAAAACTTGGTTCAAGATTGGGATTGGCTATAGAATTTGAATAAAAAGCTGCCGGTTGATTATTGTATCTATTTTGTATGCTATAGGCAGCAGAGTTGATATATTGAGGTCCTCCAAATGGAGTTTGGTAGTCTATGCCATAGCCTGTGACATCTGCCCCGGTAGCCCTGTCCGCTGGCCCAATATTGGTTTGCGTCAAGCCACTACCAACATTTGCATAGGAAGCTCTAAGTTTAGCATAGGGAAGAAAAGAAGGCATTTTGATGGCTTCTGACAAAACAAAACTCAGCGAGGCAGAAGGGTAAAAGAAACTATTGTTGTTGATCGGCAAAGTAGAGTTTTTATCTATCCGACCTGTCAATGACAGATTGAGGATGTTTTTATAACCCAGATCAAGGTAGCTATAGGCTGATGAAACCATCATGTCAGAATCAAAATTGTAAACCCTTCTTGGATTGAGTGAATTATTCAGATTATACCATCCTGGTACATTGAGATAATCCGTAGTAGCATAAGTAGAGGCATATTTGAAGTTCCTGATATTACCTCCCGCCGAAAGATTAAAATTAAAGTCTCTACCCAGGTTGTTTTCATAGGTAAATAATACATCAGAATTATTTTCAAACAAATTTCGGTTATCCTCTCTATAATCTCCTTTGGATTGTTCTCTACCATATGAAGTAGCACTATAGGGAAATTTTTCCGTCCTAAAAAGGTCATAGGTAGTGATCTGGGTACGGCCTGTCACCTTAAAATGATCGCTAAATTCGTAAGTAAGTCCGGCAGTGCCGTAGATATCATTTTTGTAATGCCCTCTTAACCATTCATAGGCTGAAAAATAAGGATTGTTGTAACGTTGGTATTCGGCATATATCTGCTGTAATCCTTCTTTTCCTTCCTGCCAATAATTACGCATATCATTGATATCCCAATCTGAACCTCCCCAGATAATAATATTGTAGATAATACTATTTGGCCCGTATTGTACATCAGGGATATTGGGAGTATACTGCCGATTAAAGTTTAAGTTAGATTCAAATCGCAGTCTTTTTGAAAAATTCAATCCACCACTTAGATTAAAATTAGTACCATTTAATTTTGTATTGGGTACGATTCCTTTTTGATAGGTCTGGGTGCCTGAAAACCGAAGGTCATAGTTTTCACCCGCAGTAGAGATGGCTATATTATTAGTGGATAATAGTCCAGGTCTTAAAAAACGTTGAAGGTTATTGGTACCTCTGGCCACATAAGGTGTGCCTAAGCGCACGCCAGTCACCGGATCCACAGGACTATCATATTGGGGTATTAATTGTCCTTCAAATTTTGGTCCCCAGATGTCATAGTCACCATCGTTGAGACCTCCACCCCTTCCATCCTTAAATGCATATCTTCCATGATCACCAGGACCATATTCATGTTGTACTTTAGGGATCGTCATAAATCCATTTTCTACCATTGTGGAAGAATTAAAATCAACTGAAAATCCACGTTTATCTTTTGTACCTCTTTTTGTAGTGATCTGGATAGCACCAAATTGTCCCCTGGAGCCATATAAGGCGGAGGCATTAGGGCCTTTCAATACGGTGATAGACTCGATATCATCAGGACTGATATTCCAGGTATCAGATTGAATTGGCACTCCATCGACTACATAAAGCACGTTGGAGGACCCCCTCAATAAGATTTGTGGGGCGCCAAGTATTTCAGCGCTTGCACCTACATTCAATCCGGCTACTTTACCCGTAAGCGAGTTGATTGGATTGGGTTCACGGGCTTTGATCAAATCTGATCCTGCTATGGTTTGTACTGCAAACCCCACTTTCGATTTTGATTTTTCTATACCCAAAGCAGTGACTACTACTTCAGTAAGGCCTGATGCACTTTCGGCAAGAATAATATTGACTGGGTTGGCATTATCAATCAGGATGGATTGTGGTTGAAAACCCACATAACTGACTTCGATCGTGGATCCTGGTGTTACATCGATTTCAAATCTTCCATCTACATCTGTTACGGTTCCAATGGAGGTTCCTTTTACCACGATGCTGGCACCGATCAGATCAGACTGATCAGAAGCGGATTTTACAGTACCATGTATGAGCAGCTGAGCCAAAGCTGAAGGGTGTAGGCTGATGAGAGCGAGAGCAAAAATTAAATATTTCATTGTATTAGGAGTTTTTCGTTTTTTAATACGCCACAAACCTAGAGCTACAAAGTATACTGCAAGTATTATTGGTATAAAGTTTAAATGAATTAAATATGTACTTAAGATTAAGCGAAGAGGCTAATGTTAAGCCTAGATTATCAATATGCCTTTTACAAAAAAATAATCCAAAATATTTTGTAAGCCGGATGAATAAATATAAAATCCAGACAAAAGCAAAAAGGTTTTTAACTTTATGAATCAGTAAGGATATGGAAGGAGCATAACATTATTAGCTCTTTGTTTTTTAGAGGTTGAATAGATTATTCGGGCGATGATAAAAAGCAAAAGTTTATCTAACACTTCGAAAGATCGGTTTTGTTCCACACCATTCATAAGAACCAATGATATCAGTTTTTTGCTAGCTTTTGCAGAATAAATATCCCTGATATCCACTAACTTATCTATCTTATGCACTATTTTTGGATATGGATCTCGAATTTGTATTTGGTGCTACTGTAATTGCCTTTGTGATATCGCGATATGTCATGTCCTATTTTGACATAGGTGGGTCCTATCCCCATTATTCTAAAATTGTTAAATATTCCCCCCTAGGCATATTTGGCTTTATGCTGCTCGCCAGCATCCTGGATATCGCCTTGATTGAGCGCACCTATTTCGTGATAGTACTAGGCGTTGCATTATATTTCATCTACCATCTCAGAGACCACAAATCATCGCGTCAGATAGTCTGGGTTTTCTTACCAGGCTTCCTGTCAGGTTTAGTCTCCGAAATTTTCGGATGGATATATGCTTCCAAAGAAGGAGCTGTATTTAATATCATCAATACCGCCAATATTTTTGCGGTGATCTGGATGTTTGGTTTTGGTTTCTACATCTTCCGTCAAAACCGAAAGGAACAAAAAATCAGAAGAAAAGAAGAAGAAGAAAAGCACCTCCTGGAAGCTCAAAAAGCTGAGCTGGAAAGATTGGTCGCAGACAGGACACAAGCTCTGTTGACTCAAAAGGCTGAATTGGAATCCTCCTTAACAGAACTTCAATCTACCCAGGCTCAGCTGATACAAGCTGAAAAAATGGCATCACTCGGTGAGCTGACAGCGGGTATAGCCCATGAGATTCAAAACCCATTAAATTTTGTAAATAATTTTGCAGAGATTAGCAACGAACTGATCGATGAAATGGTTGAAGCGATGACGAACGGTGACCAACAATCCGTCAAGGACATAGCCGGCGATATCCAGGAAAACTTAAAGAAAATAAATCATCACGGGAAAAGAGCAGATTCTATCGTGAAGAATATGCTGCAGCATTCGCGCAAGAGTACCGGACAAAAAGAACCAACCAATCTCAATACTTTAGCGGAAGAATATCTCAGACTATCCTACCATGGATTGCGTGGCAAAGACAAAAGTTTTAATGCCGAGTTTGTTTTCGATCCAGATCCGGATCTACCTGTCGTATCCGTCATACCCCAGGATATCGGTCGCGTGCTATTGAATCTCATCAACAATGCCTTTTACGCAGTAAATAGTAAGTTACATCAAAGTATCGCAGCGACAAGCGAAGAGGAAGGAGCAAAATCAGATCCTGCATTAATAGAATATAGACCCAAAGTAACTGTAAGTACCAAAAAAGTTAAAAACCCACCCCAGGGCGAGTTTATTGAGATTCAAATCAAAGACAATGGGCTCGGCATACCTACTAATATCGTAGATAAAATATTTCAGCCTTTCTTTACCACCAAACCTACAGGTCACGGAACAGGGCTGGGTCTGTCACTGGCATACGACATCCTCAAGGCCCACCAGGGCGATTTGAGCGTAACATCTGAAGAGGGAAAAGGAACTACTTTCTTCATTCGAATACCTATCACCTCATGAGGTCAGTTTGTTTTCTTTCTTTATTACTCTTTACACTTGCATGTGGTGTAAAACCTCCGGTAGAAAAAGGCGATTTCTTACCCACGGATCTTGTAGAACTCACAAGCGTGGACCCATCACTAAAATTGGATATCCGCTATGCGACATCTAATAATTTTATTGGCAGACCCGTCTACTCTGAAGCGAGGGCATTTCTTCAACGGGATGCCGCCATGGCATTGAAAGACGCTCATACCGCCTTAAAGGCACAGGGGCTCGGCCTGCTGATCTTCGATGGTTATAGGCCATGGAGCATCACCAAACTGTTTTGGGACAGAACTCCTAAGGATAAAAAAATATTTGTAGCTGATCCAAAAAAAGGATCCCGTCACAACCGCGGATGTGCCATAGACTTATCACTGTATGATCTTAATACTGGTGTGGAAATAGAGATGACCGGTGCTTATGATGAGATGAGTGATCGTTCATATCCAGATTATAAAGGAGGCACCGAAAAGCAACGGCAGATGAGGGATATACTCAGAAAGGCTATGGAGTCCGTAGGCTATACCGTCTATGAATATGAGTGGTGGCACTTTGATTATAAAGATTGGAGGCAGTATCGAATCGGCAATCAGGCTTTTAATGAAATAAACTGATACGATGATCACCTGGGCTGACTTTGAAAAAATTGATATTAGAGTGGGTACCATCCTCGAAGCAAAAGAATTTCCTAAAGCTAAAAATCCTGCCTATCAATTGACGATAGACTTTGGTGAATTGGGGATCAAAAAAAGCTCGGCTCAGATCACTCAATTGTATGACAAGGCTGCTTTGATCGATACCCAAGTCATCGCAGTGGTCAATTTTCCACCAAAACAGATTGCCAACTTTATATCAGATTGCCTGGTGCTTGGGGTCATCGGAGCGGACAAAAAAATCGTCCTGCTCAAACCCGATGCCCGAGTAACTAACGGCCAAAAAATAGGCTGATAAAACAAAGATGTTGAAAAGCAATAAAGGCAATGTCAGACCATGTACCTGATCTCAAGTGCCTGGTCATCTGCTCTATTTATATGCAATGCCTGCGTCTCCAAGTTTTTTAATTCACTTCTTCTCACCCAGCCTATCGATTCTTTACCTATGACATAAATCCATTCACCTACTTCCTGGATGACACCCAGCCAGGTGCCTTTAACGATCGATTTGAGTATGGGCGCAGTCTCATTGGGAGTACTGCGTACGAGCGCTCCTACTGAAATTGCGTGCCACAAGATTTTGTTCATCATACCTTATAGTTTAAAATGTTAGGTAAAAATCTTCATCAAATATTATCGTTTTGCTTATTAAACGCTGAGTTATTAGACTAATATTAGTTTTTAGTGGACATTTAACTTTATTATAGCCATTTAAAAATCACTTCAACTCTCTTCAATCGCGCTATCTATATAACGCTACTTATCTATATACGGTTGGTTTGGAGGTTTGGATTCATCATTTGCAAATAAGTTAATTTTTTCCTAATATACGAAAATATTCGTACGATTACTTGACTTCTGTTCCTTTTATTCGCTATCATTGCAATACGAAATCATTCGTATAACATAAACTGATAATTGTCGATTTGTAAACTCAATATAGCCTGATGAAAAAACTAATCAAACCTACGGAATCCGAACTCTCCATCCTGCAGATCCTCTGGCAATACGGCCCATTGTCAGTCAGGACAGTCAACGAAATGCTGGCAGCCCAACAGCATGAAGAAATAGGCTATACCACCACTCTAAAAATCATGCAGATCATGACCGACAAAGGATTGGTCAAAAGAAACACCAATCAAAGAAGTCATATATACGAGCCTGTCGTCAAAGAAAATGAAACCCAGCAAAACCTGCTATCAGAATTTCTGGATGCCACCTACAGAGGCTCTGCCTCTACCCTGGTGATGCAGGCCCTCGGGCAACACAAAAGCAGCAAAGAAGAGCTGCAGCAGATCAAAGAGTTTATAGCCAATCTTGAATCAAAAAAATAAAACTTCCATATTATCATGATACTTTCATCACTCTCTCAGCAACAGGATCTATTACAAGCATGGGTGTGGGCTATGATTCATTCAGCATGGATCGGGATTACATTGGCTGGCTTATATTTCTTGTATTTAAATTATTTCCCCCGATCCAGACCCAGTGTGAAGTACAAAGTAGGTCTTAGCCTATTTATGCTGTTGCCGATAGGAAGCCTGATAGCATTTATACTCCACCTACCTTCCGTCAGCAATGCTCCTGTCCTGGCCACCGCTGACCCAAACCCTTCGGGAGTTACAGAAGCATGGTCTACGATTTCTTCTAAAGCACCTTCCCTTGCAAGTCAGATTCCATTCTTTCAGGGTATAGAGATGTACATACCTTCATTGTTTGGGGTTTGGTGTCTCGGGGTCATTATATTAAGTATCCGGATGAGCTTAGGATATAGGGAAGTATACAGGTTACGATCAATGTCCAATCCAATCCCTGTGCCTGGCATCAATCAACTATTCGATCGATTGATTGTAAAGTCCGGAGTCAAACAAAATATTAGGCTAGCCACTAGTCACCTTATCGATATGCCTGCCACCATAGGCTATCTCAAACCTATCATCTTATTGCCTGTCAGCCTGATCAATCAATTGAGTACGGAAGAAGCTTATGCTATCCTGGCTCATGAACTCGCTCATATCATCCGCAAAGATTATCTTCAAAATATTCTGATCTCCATGACAGAGATCCTATTTTTCTTTCATCCATCAGTGTGGTGGTTTTCAACTACCATCAAAAGCCTCCGGGAGCAATGCTGTGATGATCTTGCGCTCGAACTGGGAGCAGAACCTATGGCGCTCTCAAAAGCCCTGGTACAACTGGAAGAACATGCTCCTGCGCCTTTATTTGCCATGGCCTTTTCACACAAAAAACAATTATTTTATAGAATTCAAAGACTTTTTAATATGCAAACCAAAAACGAATATTCCATTAGTCGCACTCAGGCACCCATGCTTATTTGTAGCCTGGCTTTGATCTGGATCCTCAGCAATCTGTGGACACCCATTATAGCCAACAATGTAAAAATACCTTTGGCCAAATCTTTTGTCTGGGAGGTACCAACCAAAACGGTTGCGGTAGCTCCATCAGACACTACCAAGCCAAAGTCGAAAATTGAAAAAATCTCAAAGGATAATGGCAAGCAAAAAATAGAACTTCAACTCAAAGACAAAGAAATCACCGAATTGAAAGTAGATGACAAAATTATTCCACCGGCTGAATATAATAAGTATGCAGAAGAGATGGAGTCATTAAAAAAAGAATTAAAGGAAATAGACATGCCTGCGAGGGTCAAAGATAAACCTCGTGATTTTGAGCCTCGTGATTATGAGTATAATTTCGCTCCACGGGTATTTAATTTTGGTGAGAATCGTATCAAATCCGATATCGACGAGATGCATGTCAAGGTACAGCCAAAGGTCAGGATCAAATCAGGTGCTGGAGGGAATACTTTTTATTTTGATGATGGTAGAGATGGGCCTAAGATATATGGCCTGGGTAGAGGTATGTTTCCTGGTAGAGACAATGATCCAATCAATTGAGTCATTGAGGGTGATTCAAGCTATTTAAAAATTGCCGGAGACAAACTGATCATTAAAGATGAACATGGTGATGTGATCATTGACTTCAGTGATGACTTTAGAGGTTTGGGGAATAATTTATACGGCCTGGATCATTTAAAGGGTTTAAAATCCCTGAGAGATATATCTGAGCTGAAAAAACTTTATTCTGAAGACATGATGAATAAGCTGGAAAGAGCCAAAATGTTAGACAATGATAGACTCTTATGGTCAAAAGAAAAATCAGATAAATATATGGAGCATTCCCGCAAACTTTTAGATGATGCTCAATCACACCAAAAAGAATTATTAGATAAAATGCAATGGAAATTAGCTGACGATATGGATGCAAGGAAGTTTTTTAAAGATGGCCAGGGATTCAATCTGCTTTCAGGGAAAGGCAAGCTGGATCAAATCATTCAAGACAAACTGGTCGACGATCATATCATCAAATCAGGAGACAAATATGAGTTTAAGATCAATGAAAAAGACCTGCGAATCAATGGAAAAAAACAAGACCAAAAAACGTACAATGAATTCAAAGCACTTATCGAAGAAAAGACCGGATTCGAACTAAAAGAAAACACTTCTTTCACATTCAGTGGATCCGGCAAAAAAGATTAACGCACACCCTTGGTATAAATACTATAATTTTGCACTTCAAAAAATATAAAATGAAACAACTCATCCTCATAGCATTACTGTTTGTCGGTTTTGGTCAGATCTTAGCTCAATCTGAATCCAGCAAAAAACAAAAACGAGTCGTCACTATCGAAAAATCAAAAGATAAAGAGGGCAATGAAGTCATCGAAAAGAAAATCCTCGAAGGCGATGCAGTCAAAAAAGATATGGAGTGGAATGAAAAAGGTGGTAGCACCATCAAAATAACCTCTGACAGCATGGGCCATCAAAAAAAGATCATTATCAATAGTGATATTGATATCGAGGACGACGATAACGAAGGGTATTTTGAAAATAAGGGTGCCAGCTATACCGAACGCACGGTAGTGATAAAAAAGAATGCCGATGGCAGTGTGGAAATCAAAGAAAAGTCCGGCAGCGATCTGGGCGGAGAGTTTAATTTAAAAGTTGATAGTACGGAGGCTAAAAAACCTAATATCGGTGTGACCTTAAATGATGACCTTAAGATTACCAGTTTGATTCGCGGAGGCGCAGCCGAAATAGGTGGCTTGGAGTCCGGTGACTTATTGACCCATCTGGATGGCACTTTTATTGACGACTATGATCATCTTAAAGAGTTGTTGTCCAAAAAACATGTAGGCGATAAAGTGACCTTGACCTACCTGCGTGATCGTAAAGAAATGAAGTCCACCATCACCCTAAAGGGGGGAAGTACACGCGTATATTTTAACAAGTAATATTAATGACAAGTTAAATTAGAAGATCTCGTTGTTAAGATCAAAAATCAAGCAACCTTTGTCTTTAATATTACATCCTTATTCAGTATTCAGTCCCTACCAAAATTAACCTTACTCTGAATGATCAATACCTGGCTGCTTAGTCCAGGTTAGTATCTTGTTTTTAAAACTGTTCTAAACAGTCAGCAATGCTTGCCCGTATGTCTGTCGGTGTATGTCATGTACTCCTGACAGTAGCTTGTATTGCCTATTATTAAGGATTTAGTGAGTCTTTTCATATAACCCTGGTTTAATGGTTTCTGAAGTGCAACCAACCAGGGTTTTTTAATTTTCTGAATGAATGGAAATCATTTTTTTAGCATTGGAAAAAGCTTCCTGATATCAGCTTCTTTTGGTTGCATGCCATATTCGCAAATCTCAAAGACTTCAGCATATTTGACTTTAGATGCACGGTCAGTATCATACCATTTTTCAAGTGCGCTTTTTATTTCTGGAGTGATGGGTCGCGCTCTTTGGGCAGTCAGCCAGGCCAATCGTTCTGTATCACCGGTGGGGACCTGATCAGCATAACCTCCTATCCAGGGTAGCCATTCAAAAAACTGTGATTCATGTGCGGCCATAGAGTAGATCTTGCGATCATAAACGGAGGTTATGTCAATAGCGATATCCGGCCTGAATGGATTAGGCCTTTGGAATCTATCCTGGTAATATAAAAAAAGAGGATTCTTCTTCAATGGTTTGGTATCCGGAGCCACATTGGGTACCGCCACCATATAGGCTGCATCCTGGACCAACACTCCCGTATATCTATGATCCGGGTGATAATCGTTGGGCCGAGGAGCTAAAACGATATCTGCGTCCCATTCTCTAATCTTGCGGATGATCTGAAGTCGCACATTAAGGTTGGGTGTCAGCTCACCATCATGATTGTCCAGCACATCGTAAGTCACTCCAAACCTTTTACCTGCTTCCTGAGCTTCGGCCATCCTTCTTTTGGCCAATACACCACCACCTTGTGTCTGATGCCCGGCGTCTCCATTGGTGACGGATACAAATTTAACAGCATAACCCATCGAAGCCCACAAAATCGCTGTACCACCTCCACCCTGGTCGCAATCATCCGGATGAGCACCGATCAAAATGACGCGCAACGGAATAGACTGCGCTGAAAGTATGGATATCCAAGATCCAAATGCCAGTAGGATGGCAAAAAATAGCTTTTTCATGAATGGTTATATTTATAGTATTTTCATTAAAAATAGGACCTTCTTATGAAACCATTGTTTAAATCAAGTATTATTTTGGTCTCAGTTCTGGGGATATCGTTATGCATTCATTATCCTTTAAGCTCACAGGCAAATCAATTTTCAACACCCACCGGCAAAAAAGCAATCTTACATATCGCCGCTTCCTTGGATTTTGAGTTGACCGGTGATACGGCAGCAACTGCATGGAGTAAAACCACCTGGACTGATCTGGTCCAAACGAATCAAACCAATGCCCTTAGACAGACCAGGGTCAAGATCATGTATTCAACTACAGGGATATATTGTTTGTTCTGGTGCGAAGACCCTACGATCACTGCTACCCTGCAAAAGGACTTCGAGGATCTTTACAATGAAGATGTAGTAGAATTTTTTTTCTGGACCGACGAAAACCATCCCTTGTATTTTGAATATGAATTATCACCACTAAACCATGAGTTGGCCATATTAGTGCCCAATCATCAGGGTGTGTTTTTTGGATGGGCTCCGTGGCATTATGAGGGTGAGCGCCTGACGAGGCATAAGACCACGATATTAAAGAGTGGTGATCAGACTACAGGCTGGGTAGCGGAATGTTTTATCCCTTATACATTGCTCAAACCTCTTGGCAATGTACCACCTAAAAAAGGAACTACCTGGAGAGCCAATATGTATAGATTGGATTACGACAATGATCAAACCCGATGGTCCTGGCAACCCATCCGTAAAAACTTTCACGACTATAACCGGTTTGGGACTATTTTATTTGATTGACAACGTAGTGGACCCTAGTCTCTCGCAGATACAATCCATCCATTAAATTCCTTTCATAGTCAAACTTATTCTCTTTCTCACCAGGTCCACTTCGAGCACTTTTACATGGACCTGTTGTTGCAGTTTGACCACAGTGTTTGGATCAGATACGAATTTATCTGCCAATTGCGATATATGTACCATGCCGTCTTGCTTCACTCCAAGGTCGACAAAACATCCAAACTTGGTGATATTGGTGATGATGCCAGGAACTATCATACCAGGTGACAGGTCTTCAGGTTTTTTTACATCAGCAAAAGCAAATGGTTTGATCATCTCCCGTGGATCGCGTCCAGGCTTTTCCAGTTCTTTTAAAATATCCTTCATCGTCTCCATGCCTGCAGTCTCCGTGATAAAATCTCCAGGTATGATTTTTTTTCTTTGACCTTCCTGGCGAATCAGCTCCTCGACCGTACTGTTTATACTTTGAGCCATGCGATGCACGATTCCGTAACTTTCAGGATGCACAGCACTATTATCTAAAATATTTTGCGCTCCGGGTATCCGTAAAAATGCTGCACATTGCTCAAAAGCCTTCTCTCCAAGCCGTGGCACTTTTAATATTTGGCTGCGGCTAGTAAAGGCACCATGGGTATTCCTGTATGTGATGATATTGTCTGCAGTCTTTTCGTTTAATCCGGATACATAGGTCAGGAGACTTTTACTGGCAGTGTTTAGATTGACCCCTACCTGGTTGACACAATATGCCACGACTACATCGAGACTGTCCTTGAGTTTGTGTGGATCCACATCATGCTGATATTGTCCGACGCCGATAGATTTGGCATCGATTTTTACGAGCTCTGCGAGTGGATCAGCCAGTCGCCGTCCGATAGATACTGCACCGCGCACAGTAAGATCTTTGTCAGGAAATTCTTCTCTGGCTAGCTCAGAAGCAGAATAGATAGATGCCCCGTTTTCATTGACCATATATATTTCAATTGGCTGTTCAAAAACAAGGGGCCGGACAAAAGCTTCGCTTTCCCGGCCTGCGGTACCATTGCCGATGGCTATAGCTTCTATCTTATACTTTTTACATAATTCAAGGATACGATTGGTAGCTCGTTGAACCTCTTTTTGAGGTTCATGGGGATAAATAATGTCATCGATCAGCAACTTCCCTTCCTGGTCGAGGCATACTATTTTACACCCTGATCTGAATCCCGGGTCGATGGCCAATATTCTTTTGCTGCCTAATGGAGGGGCCAGCAGCAATTGTTTTACATTTTCAGCAAAGACTTTGATGGCTTCATCATCTGCCTTGACTTTTGCCTGATGCCTGGCTTCTGTCTCCATCGACGGCAGTAAGAGCCGTTTGTATGCATCTTTGAGTGCCACCCATATCTGTTCACTACATGCATTGTTCCTTCGGATAAAATGATGACTCAGTTTTTGTAAAGTCATATCCTCGTCTGGTGCAATCGAAACTTTTAAATAGCCTTCTTCTTCGCCTCTGAGAAGGGCAAGCACCCTATGGGATGGACACCTGTTCAGACTTTCCTCGTATTTAAAATAATCTTTGTATTTGAGGCCTTCTGTTTCTTTGCCTTTGGCCACTTTAGCATAGATTATTCCCTGCCTGGCAAACAGACTCCTTACGATAGCCCTTGCCTGAGTATCTTCATTGATGATCTCTGCGATGATGTCCCTGGCTCCCTGTAACGCTTCTTCTGCCGTGCTTATCTGTTGATTCAAGTATCGATTAGCCTCCAGCTCCGGTTGGCCATTGGGCTCAGCAGTCATCCAGAGAGCGAGTCGCTCTAATCCATTTTCGCGTGCTACCGTGGCTTTGGTTTTGCGTTTTGGTTTGAATGGGAGGTAGATGTCTTCAAGGATATTTGGATCCCAGCTTTCCTGTATAGATTTCTCCAAAGCAGGTGTGAGTTTGCCCAGTCCCGAGATCGTATCGAGCATGGTTTGTTTTCTTTTTAAAAGATCTTCATACTTATTTTTTAGCTGCCTGATTTGTTCGATTTGCACTTCATCCAGCGAATGAGTGAGTTCTTTGCGATACCTGGCTATAAAAGGGGTAGTGGCACCTTCCTCAAGGAGTTTGATAGTAGCCATGACCTGTTCATGACGAATGGATAGCTGACTGGCGATAAGTGGAGTATATTCTGACGGCATATAGAGACAATAATAAAGCTTATACTGTAATGTTCGCTAATGTGCAGTCCCAGGCTAATCCATTTAAATATTGGAATCCATAATCACCTTCCATGGTCCATCGGTCGTTTTCTGCCATATCAATATATATTTGCCTGCATAAGAGCCACTACCCTGACCAATTTCAAAAACTTCTGCGTCATTGACCCGCAGGGTGAATAAAGGGGTAAGGGTGAGGTGATATCCAGGACTGTTCATGTACTGATATTCTCTGATAATGTCCTCTGTACCCTGGATGATTGGCTTGTGATTGTAATAAATAGCTCGTGGTGCATATAGCTGAGATACTAGTTGATTTACCTGATGCTGATTGCACAATTTCATCCAGGCTTGGCGTTGTACATCGATCAATGGATCTATGGTCGAATATGCCTGACCGGGAGCGATATATTCAAGTTCTTTTTTCCTGCTTCCGGTTTTGGTATTCCAGATGATCAACCGTCTGTATTGATGTTGATCTGTAGTCCTGAATCCACTGATCTCGTAGATGATGCTTGAATCTCCGGTCGCAGGTGTACTGTACAGCATAAAAGCCGAATCTATCTTCATCGGATGCTCTGACAAATAACGAAGGATGTCAGCTTTGCCTACTTTTAATGGTTCAGAGTGGACCATCAGCACAGCATGGTCGAGATAATTATTTTCCAAAGGATCTTGCTCGCTCAAGGATCGACTTATAGGTGCCGTCACCTTATCTGTAGATACCTTAGAAGCTATATTTGAGGATGATTGGTTAGAAGAATTGCAAGCAATTTGAAATGCCACACTAATGACTAAAAGATAACAACGAAACTTGTCAATAATCATAATTCTAGGAATTTTTATCTTCTTGCTTGTTCCGTTTTTGAACTAGGTCCAGGTGAAAAGACAATCCAGCCTGGCTCCACTTACTCTTTCACCATCTTTTTCACTCCCCAACCCTGATCTCCAAGGATCTCAACGGCATAAGTCCCCGGGCTCAATCCACTCACATCTATTTTGGCATCACCACGCACTATTTTCCTGATCAGCCTACCCTGCATATCGACGATGTGCAGCATTTTATAATCTTTCATGCCAAGGATCGTAAAATGATCCCTGACCGGGTTGGGCGATAGTTTAATCCGGTCAGTCCAGCTGTCAGCATAGCCGGATACTACATCCTTTACTTCTTCCACTTTGATGCTGGCTATGGATATCTTAGCTACTTTGGTGCCGAGGTCAAATACAATCCTGGCAAGGTCGTCGGTCGTAGAAGCCATCTCAAAACTATAGATATAATCTGCCATGCTAGAGGTCAAGGAAATGGATTTATACCCTGAATAACTATTCCATGGATCTCCGTTCTTACCCAGGTAGTTGGTGATGGATACCGGCACATCGGAGGAGGCTTTTATAGTGACTTGATACCTGCTATTTTTTTTAAGGGAGATAGGGGCTTTGACTAATTGTACATGCCAACCTTCAGTACCAGCCTGGGTAACATTGATGAGGCCGGTACCATTGGATCTTGAGAGCGTAGCGGACGCCGCTGGCTGCAGGTATAGGTTCCAACCATCGCCCGGTGAAAAATTACCTTCAAAAACCAATACAGTCGTCTGTTGTTTTGCAGGTAGCATAGGGGTCTTTAACAAGGCATCAGACAGGGCGGTAAGGTATTGATTGGTCGTGGGGTTAAAAATTCCAAAACCCGCGCTCCATTCCCAATAGGTCCAACTAAAGTCCTGCTGCTCAAACCATCGAGCCAGAAAATTAGACCATTTGACCCTGCTGTCAATATCGGCACGACTGTAGGCACCAAACTCGCCGATATGGATGGGTTTGTTTTTTTCCTTGGCCAGTGCTTTGACAAAGGCAAATGAGCTGGCTACCTCATCTCGCTCCAGGGTAGTATTCTCCCATTTGGTGCCGAGCCAGGCATCAGCGCCATTGACCCATTCAGCACCCTGATGGGTAAATGAAAAGGGCTCGTAATAATGAATAGTAAGGATGATGTAATTGTCATCAGGAAATACCAGATCAGGCACTCCGGCCAGACCTCCCCAGGGATCAGTCCCCATCAATACAGCACGCGTAGGATTGGTCTTCCTGATTTCGGCCAAAGCATCTTTAAAAAACACATTCCATTTCTGGGGCGTCAGGGCAGAATTGGGTTCGTTCATCACTTCAAAAAGCAATCGATGATCATAGGCATTGAAGTAAGCAGCGATCTGTGACCACTGGCTTATAAATCGTGCTTTAGCTCCATCCGGATCCTGAAAGATCGCATCGTGATGATGCATATTGATGATGACATACAGGTTTTCTGCAAGGGCTTTGTCGATCACATATTTTATCCTTTCTAAAAAACTTGCATTGATGGTATAGGGAGCGGACTGCTGCGTTCTGGCTGCCACATCCCACCTGATAGGGATCCTCACATGATTGAATCCAAGTGCTGCAATCCGTTGAAAATAATCATCGCGAAAAGGATTACCCCATTCGGTCTCCGAAGGAGCCTCAAACATATTGCCCAAATTGACCCCTTTTCCAAGATTTTTATTGATCTCAAATACAGTAGGTGATTGACCAAATGACCAATAGCATGATAAGGTCATTAAGAGGATCGCCGGTACGATGATATATTTCTGCATGGAGTAAAATTAAAATATTATGGGTAGATAAGATGTTAATTTGCACCTCGACATATAATAACAATCATCTTGTACGAATGAAGAAGCTTGATTCTAATAGAAGTATCCTTGGCCTATATCCGGCCACCAATTTAAATCATATGATATAAAAGCCCTTAGACTGAAATCTAGACCCAAACTCGATTAGATAAAAAGATAGGTGATACTAAACACCTACCGTGGCCATCGCCTTCCTGATAGCATCCATATTTATTTTCAATGCGGCATCATTGTCCAAATCATTGAGTACCTGGTTGAACGGTTCGGTACGAAGGGGGCCATCAAATCCAATGTCTAACAAACCTTGCATAAACTCTTTGGTATTGATGACACCGGTAGCCATGGGCAGTTCACGCTTACCATCTTGTTGTTCGATGCGGGTAAACCCTAAACGGGCATCGTTGAGGTCTACATGAGACACATCTTCAGCTTTGAGTGAACGGATGTCATCCCCTTTGTCATCTGCGCAAAACCAGTGGAAGCTATCCAACACTACACCAACATTACTTTCATTGATATTGGCTATAAGTTCTTTGCATTCTTTTAAAGAGCAGATGAAGGGGTACCTGCCAGCAGTCAATAAAGTCCTCATGCCGAGGTACTCAATGCCGAGTCGCACTCCATAATCTTTCATGACTTTGGCACACTCACCCAGGCGATAGGCAGTTTGTCTCATGTTTTCGTTGTAAGTCAGGTCCCGTGAAGAGGAGATGATCCAGGTATTAAGTCGTGCAGCTCCCATTTTCTCCATGGTCTGGACGAATTTTTTCAGACTTTTAAAATCATCGTTAAATTTAGTTTTGCTTTGACGAAACTCTACAGGGATATTGGTCGTATCCCAACCCAGGTTATGCGCTTGTGCTTTTGCTACCGTGTCTGCAAGCTGACTTTCAGAATAGTTCATCACTTCATTGATGTAGGGACTCACCGCTTCGTATCCATACTTGATCGCATAATCTATGGCCTCCTGTTGATTGGCCTTGACTCCAATGATCCCTGGGTTAAGCGCTATCTTAAATTTTCTTTCAGGTGGTGGAACTGTATACATTGCGTTCATACCAATGCCGGTACCTGCTATAGCGATGGAAGATGATTTTACAAAATTTCGACGATCCATGTTTTAGATATTTGATTAATACTCATGAAGATAACTGAAAATAATTTTTACTGAGCAGATTATGACCATCTTTAGCATAGCTACACTAAAAAAAAATCATCAGAGCGTTTCTACATGGTTGGATAGGCGTTCCATTTTTTACGCTTCATTTCTTCTTTGCTTCTGCCTTTGCCAGGTTTTGAGCCATTTTATATTTGACCATTTTGGAGATCAGGCTGATGGGCAAACGCTTATCAATAGGAAACTGAATAGAGCCTTTACCCATTTTATATCCTGCCAATTCTTTTATAAATGCTTCATTGGCGGCAGGGGTAGCATAAAATCCTATATGTTCTTTAAAAGCAGCAAAATATACCAGGGGCCCATGATATTTGTAGGCAGGCATATTATAACTAATAGATTCTTCAGCTTTAGGAGCTGCTTTTTGTATAGTATCTCGCATAAGTTTTAACAGGACCTGAGTGTCCTTTGGAAATCCAATGATGTACTCGTCAACATTTTTTGCTTGCAGTTCTTTCATTATAAATATTGAAATATCAACTCTCAGCAGCGTCTATTAACTCCTGGATATCAAATTTATTCATTTTCATAAAAGCCCCAACTGCTTTAGGTGCCTTGTTAGGGTCACTCATAAGTTTGGACAAAACAGAAGGCACAATTTGCCAGGACACCCCAAATGGATCTTTGAGCCAGCCACACCGACCCTCAGTACCACCTTCAGTTAACTTATACCAGTAGTGATCTATTTCTTCCTGGGTATCACAATTGACCACAAAAGAAAATCCTTCATTAAAATTAAAATTATGATCGCCAGGGCCATCCATCGCTGAAAATAAAGCATGATTTAATTCAAAATGGCCAAATTGGAGATATCCCTCCAGCTGAGGGCTATCAGGCCCGTATCGTTGCAAGGGGTGGATCTTTGAATCCGGAAATATCGAGGTGTATAAATTGATCGCTGACTCTGCATTGCCAAATTGTTGATTGACAAACAGAAGAGATGGATTGATTTTTAAACTTCCATCAGGCAGACTACCGATCATGAGCTGCCATGTCAACCCAAATTTGTCTTTGACCCATCCGTATTTTTCACTCCAGGGATATTTATCCAGTGGCATAAGGGCACTTCCACCTTCGATTAATTTGTTCCAAATGACTTGCAGTTCGTCCCCATCCGTAGTGGTATAAAATAATGAAATCGCTGGGTTGATACTATAAGCCGGACCCCCATTGAGACCCATGACTTTAAATCCTCCTATTTCAAAATTGGCCACCATAGCATTATCTGAGGTGATCCTCGAGTTTTCAAAGATCGAACAATAGAAGGTAGCTGCCTCCTTGGCCTGGCCATCAAACCACAAACAAGGATAGATTGGATTGGTCATATATCAAAGGTCGATATTTTTCTCAAAAAAACTAAATATGAATAGCTCACCCTACTTGTCGAAGCAGCCGACTCTTCCAAAAGATATTTCAAACTTGACTTTAATGTAAAAAAGCAGGTATGTCAATGATAAATGATCAAATGCGTTTCCATTCGCGGTTTTGGGGGTAATTTTATTCCATATTCAGGAAGAAAGGGTGACCATGACTAGCCATAGCGAATAATTGCTGTATTGTTATGGGATAAAGCGGAGAAAAAAACCAATTTACTTTTAGACTAAAATAAAATGTTACAAATGCAATGAATACGGCAAGCAATAAGGAAAAAGCAGCGAAGCTTCATTTGGAGCCTTTTGTTCCAATAATTGACAAACAAATGAAATATTATAAAATCATCTTTACTTATCTATTGTTATTGACCTGGTCTGTTATCGGTAGCAGCACAGGTTTATCTGAACCGGATGAAAAATCCTTGAATACCAAAGCCAGTCAATTAGCCATAGATAAAGCAGACAGCATTGGACAAAATATGTTAGTTGTACCCGGATGGGATAATCTGACAGGCAGTCTCGAGATAAAGACTGGCGCGGACCTTCCTCTGCAAAAGCATGCCATCTTACCTGGAAGCATCCATCGGTATGATTACAAAAGCATAAATCGCCACAAATCATTTGTTTTGTATGTTGATTCTACAGCTTATTTCGCTGAAAATGGTTTCGGCAGACCATTGCAAACGATTCAGCATCCGTCGGGTGAATATTATAAGGGAACCACTTACCTGGCTTACCAGGGGCCAAAGGAAGATCCCTATGTTTGTGCCTATAATCACCGGACAAAAGTTTGGAGCGGGCCCGTCAAGGCATGGACGAGTGCACTGGGCAAGACTCCAAATCCAAAATATCCGGATAAGATTGATAATCATGGACGCCCTGCGCTGATCGTTGATGGCAAAGGATATATCCATTTAATTTTTGGCGGACATGGCGGAGAGAGCGATCAGGGAAATAATTCGCTGGGGTCATACGGCAGTGGAAGGCAAACTCATCTCGTTTCAAAAAAACCAGGCGATATCTCCTCCTGGGAAATACTGGATAACATTCCTCCTTTTGGGACTTATAGCCAGTTTATCAAAATGTCGAATAACCACATTTATTTATTCTACCGGCACGGACCTCATCAGAGCGACTGGGTATATCAAAAATCCATCGACAATGGCAGGACTTTTGCTAGCCCGGTGTCCATTCTTAAACATAAACCTCAAAAGGAAAATCCGAAAATATATGATACCTGGTATGCCTGGTTTCAGGAGGGACCGGATAATACTGTTACATCTTCTTTCAATTATCATCCATGTTCATATAGTTTGGAGCATACCTCCCTTCGGGTAAATGAATATGCGATGAAGATGAATACGGTCGATGATACCTGGGAAAATGCGAAAGGAGAGAAGTTGACCATGCCTCTGACCAAAGAATCTGCAGATTCCCTGACAATGGTTTTTGACTCAAAGGGAGAAAAGACGCGACTGGGGACCAATCTGGCAGATTCTCATGGAAACCCACATTTATATTTCCGGTACAATTCAAAAAGTCCCGCAATTTTTTATAGTGGGTGGACTGGAAAAGGGTGGCAAACTTCGACCATAAATCCCCCTGAATATACTTTTAATGATGGGGATCTGATCTTTGAAAATGAAGATAGAACCCGATTTTTTGCTTCTTACAGTCTTATGGATCACAACGAAGTTGGCTGGTGGAATTCCAAAGACCATGGCTTAACATGGGAAAAAGAAGCACCCATGCTCTCCTCTACAGAGGCAACTTATGAAATGAGTGCTTTGATACGAAATGCTCACCCGGACGCGCGGGTGATTGTTGCCGAAACACCAGTCAACCCGGAAGGAAAGTACAGTAAATTATATCTGCTTGGCAATTCAGGTCCTGTAAAAAGGAATAAATTACATTTAGATAAGAGCGGTGCAAGTCAAAAAGGGGGACATTAAGGATTGAATTTTCGAAAATCTTTGAAATCAGACGATAAATCAAATAATAAAACAAATGATAAATCATTCAGCCTTAGTTGCCATCTGCTTTTTTTTGTTGAATTACCTCAGTGATGGTAAACCAAAGGGTAGTGTTGAAGCAGCAGATTACAGCTACTTGAAAGAAAACTTTAAAAATCCCCCATCAAACTATGGTGTAAACTGCTGGTGGTGGTGGCTCAATGGCAATGTAAACAATGCAGCCATTACCAAAGATCTGGAAGCCATGAAATCCAGAAATTTTCAGGGAGCAATGATATTTGATGCCGGTGGTCATAATCAACGTGGAAATAAAGATATTCCTGCGGGTCCATTATTTGGCTCGGATGAGTGGAATAAACTATTTGTTTTTGCTATGGACGAAGCCAAAAGGCTGGGACTGGAAATGGGCTTTAATATTCAAAGTGGCTGGAACCTGGGTGGGCCACGGGTAACCCCTGAATACACTGCAAAACAAATTGTTTTTACAGAAACAAAAGTATCAGGGAACAGGCAAATTTCGCAAAAATTAGAGGTGCCAACAATTCGAAGAGACTTTTATAAAGACATTGTTGTAGTAGCATTTCCAATTAAAGTATCTTCTGAAACAGATGTGGTAATTACTGATTTGGAATATAAATTGGGTTATCATGAACTTGGAGGTTCGGCCCCGGATACGCGGTTTCTGTTGGAAAATATACCCAGTGGCAGAAAAAACAATGATAAAAAATCGACTTACATCATCAAAAAAGGCGAAGTAACTATTCTCTCGTCTAAAATGGATAGGGAAGGAAACCTTACATGGCATGCCCCTGAAGGAGAATGGGTAATCATTCGCTTCGGATATACTTGTACCGACTCACGTGTGTCTACTTCAAGTGGCGATTGGCAAGGCAGCGTGTTGGATTACATGAGCAGGGATGCCTTCGATTTTTACTGGAACGATGTGGTCGAACCCATTTTTAAAGCGGCAGGTGGACACGTTGGTACTACGCTTAAATACATGGAAACCGACAGCTGGGAGTGTGGTGGAATGAACTGGACGGATAAATTTGCCGAAGAGTTTAAAAGCTACCGGGGCTATGACCTTGTACGTTATTTACCTATTGTTGCAGGTTATGTTATAGATGATGTAGATTCATCCAATGCATTTATCGCCGATTTTCGAAAAACTTTGGGCGACCTGGTTGCGTACAATCACTATGCGCGTTTTCAGGAGCATGCTCATAAATACAATATGGGAATTCTGCCTGAATCAGCCGGTCCACATGCCGGTCCGATGGATGGGATTAAGAACTACGGTTTTAGTGATATTGTGATGAGTGAATTCTGGTCACCATCGCTACACCGCCCAATGCCTGAAAATCGATTCTTTCTGAAACAAGCTTCCTCTGCGGCCCATATTTACGGAAAAAAAATAATTGGTGCCGAATCATTCACCAGCATTGGCCCACACTGGAACGATGAATTGTGGCACAACCAAAAATCAGCCTTCGATCATGAAATTTGCGCAGGCTTAAACAGGTTGTACTTTCATACTTTTACCTGTTCACCGCCTGAAATGGGTTTGCCTGGGCAGGAGTATTTTGCCGGCACCCATATAAATCCACAGGTGACATGGTGGGAGCAGTCCGGTGTCTTTATTGATTATATACATAGAACGCAGTTAATCGTTCAAAACGGAAAATTTGTAGCCGATGTGCTTTATTATTACGGCGACCATGTGCCCAATGTGTTTCCTTTTAAACATGCTGACCCTGCCGGAGCTATACCTGGATTTGACTACGATGTGACTGATGAAACCATTTTTTTGCAACTGAAAATGAAAGACGGGAAGATAACTGCTCCCGGGGGTATTCAGTATCATGTTTTGGTTTTGCCTGACCATAAGGTATTGTCTGCAGCAGTATTAGAGAAAGTGGAAGAATTATTAAATCAGGGGGCACAGATCATCGGTTACAAACCCAAAAATTCTATTAGCCTTGTTGGTGGCGAAACAGCGCAGCAGCAATTTACCGAACTAACGGACAATATCTGGGGAAAAGGTGGTTCTGAAAAAGGAGAAAAAAAATATGGGAAAGGTCTTATAAGCTGGGGGATATCAGCAAGGGAATTTCTGTTGTCGAAAGGAGTCCCAGCCGACTTTAATGTAGTTGAGAGCGATAGTAAAACAGACTATGATTACATCCATTATACCATTGGGCAGAGTGAAGTATATTTCGTTACCAATCAAACTACAGAAAAACAAAAGATAAACTGCCAGTTTCGGTTATCAGGATTACAACCTGAACTTTGGGACGCCTTAACGGGAGATATTCGGGAAGCCCAGGCGTTTACTCAAAATGAAGGTATAACAACGGTACCATTGACCTTAGAGCCCTATGGAGCTGTTATGGTCGTTTTTAACACGCCGATTGGCAAAAACAAACAAGGCACCGAACAATATAATTACCCCGACTTTGAAACAATAATAAACATTACTGGTGAATGGGAAGTCAATTTCGACCCAAAATGGGGAGGACCGCCATCAGTAATTTTCCCTGAATTAACAGACTGGACTAAACACCCGGATGAAGGAATTAAATACTATTCAGGTAATGCAGTTTATCACAAATCCTTTAATGTGGATTTTGAACCTCAAAAAGATCGGCAATACTTCCTGCAACTGGGAAGTGTAAAAGATGTAGGAATTGCAGTGGTAAAAATCAATGGGAAAGAAAAAGGAATTCTTTGGACAAATCCCTTCCGTATAGAGATTAGCGAAGAATTACAAAAAGGCAAAAATACCCTTGAGATAAAGGTTGTGAATTCCTGGCACAACCGGGTGGCAGGTGATCAAACATTCCCTGAAAAAAAACAAAATACCAAAACAAATATTGAGCTGATAAATGATTACAGAGGAAGAAAGCAAAAAGAGATACCGTTGGAGCCATCTGGTTTGCTGGGTCCCGTTCAAATTTTAAAGGTCAATAAATGAAGCAAGCTGATTTCTTACGCAATGCTGTTATTGTGGCATGCTTTTTCCTGGCTTTTTCACTGCAAGTGCAAAGTCAGGTCAAAACGAATATTGATTGGCCGGTTTTTCTGGGTCAACAGGATCCCATTTGGGAAGAACTGCCGCTGCAATGGAACGAAGGCGTATTTGCAGGAAATGGTCAAATAGGGATGATGATTTATGCAACGCCTTCAGACAACCGAATCGATTTTCACCTGGGTCGGCAGGATGTGACCGACCACCGGAAAGCGCCCAACCGTAAATCTTCCATGGGAGCGAAGGAGGCTGATGTGATGTTTGATTATCCTCGATTGGATATTGGCCGCATGCTTTTACGCCCGGCCGGGAAAATCATTTCAGGAACCATGCGGCAGGATTTATGGAATGCTGAAATCAGTGGAAAAATTATAACTGATCTGGGTGAAATTTCATTCAAAGCTTATACACTCCACGACCAAATGCTCAATGTCATTGAGATTAGCTCTTCTGAAAAAAAGGATAGCAGCAAGGTTGCATTCAAATGGGATTTTTTACCGGGAAATCCAGCCTCTCCTAGAGCACAGGTTCTTCCTGAGCGAATTGGAAAAGAGGGTTATATCACCAATCCCAACCCAATAATCCGCAGAAAAAATGATGCATCAGTATGTGTACAACCCTTGTTGGCAGGAGGAGATTATGCTACAGCATGGATAGAAAAAACAACAGAGGAAGCATCACAGTCCACCTTGTATGTTTCCACAGCCAACGAAGTGCCAAAATCAGGTGTCTCTGAGGGAGCCGCAACTCAAACGGTTCTCGATGCGGCAAAATCTGATCCACAGGATCTCATAAAACCTCATCGTGACTGGTGGCATCGGTTTTATCAGCAATCATTTCTATCTATTCCTGATGCGCGAATGGAGTCTTTTTTCTGGATTCAGATTTACAAGATGGCAGTATGTTCGCGGCCTGATGGCCCTGCTATTGATTTGTTTGGCCCCATTTTTCGCGTGAGTCAATGGCCGGGTCTTTGGTGGAACCTGAACGTGCAACTGACCTACTGGCCCTTTTATACGAGCAATCATCTCAACCTGTCCGGTAATTTAATTGACCTTATTGATAAACAATTTGAGTCCTTACTCAAAAGCTTTCGTGGGCCTAAACTGGGTGATTTCGGATGGGTGATGCATAATTACTGGTTGCAATATCGCTATTTGGGCGACTGGAAATCAATCCAGGATAAATGGGTTCCCAAAGCCATGAAAATTGTTGCAGCTTATGAAGAATTGCAGCACAGAAATGCAAAAGGGAAAATTGAATTGTTACCGATGGGGTCACCCGAATACAATGGATTTGCTGTTTTCCCAAATACAAATTACAACCTTGCCATTTTACATTGGTTGCTTAATTCACTCATTGAATCAAATGAAAAATTTGATGCCCATCAATCCGAAATAGTTAAATGGAAACTGATGCTGGCTGATCTAATTCCCTTTCCTGTAGACGAAAATGGATTGAAGATTGGAAGCAACCAGTCGTTTGATACAGGGCATCGCCATTATTCCCATTTACTCGGGTTATACCCCTTGTTTCAGTTAAGCCCGGATAACCCTGGGGATCGCCAACTGGTAGAAAAATCTGTGATTCACTGGCATAATATCAGTAAGGATGGAAAATTGAACGGTTATTCCTTTACAGGCGCAGCCTCGTTATATGCGGCGCTTGGCAATGGGAACAAGGCCGAGGAGCTTCTTCAGCAATTTCTTTCCGGGAAAGATTACAAAGGGGATCTATTACCAAACACAATGTATGTAGAAGGTAAAGGGAGAAATCCGGTTATAGAAACTCCACTTAGTGCTGCCGCCTCCATCATGGAGTTACTTCTTCAAAGTTGGGGCAATAAAATCAGGGTCTTTCCTGCCGTACCTGATCAGTGGAAAGATGCTTCCTTTTACCAGCTAAGAGCACAGGGAGGATTTTTGGTAAGTGCCTCCAGAAATAACGGAAAAACAAGATGGATTTCGGTAAAAAGTCTGGCAGGAGAACCCTGCATTGTGAAAATCCCGGACTGGACTATGGCAGTGCAAATAAGCAAAGGGAACAGGTTTACAATAACCAGCATTGCGGATGGTGAATTCAAGATTGACCTTAAAGTGGGTGACGAAATAATATTGAATCAGAAAGATGAAAAAGTTGAAGCAGTAATAAAACCAATAGCGCATGCTTTGCAAGTAAAAAACCAATACGGAGTCAAAAAAGGACAACAAATGCCCGAAGATCAAAGTTGGCCTTTGCCCGAATTTAAATTTGAGTAAACAATTTAAATATGGAGCCAAGCCTATTTATACTAACATCAGTCAGGTTATCAGCATATTTTGTTGTTCCCGGAGTCTGCTCAGGTACAAATGGGAAAAAGCCGGAGAAGTAACGGTTTTGACCGTTGATGCCAATAATAGTGACGAAAAGGAAAAAGTACATCAGAAAAGCTTATTTTGATTCCCAACTATTCATGATGCAATAGAGGATCAAATGAAATGACGGTCTGGTAAAGAAAAAAAAAGACAATATTTACAATCAGGGCTTGATTTGTTTATGGCAACTTTTAAGATCAAATAGTTGGATCCAGATTATTTTAATCGGAAAAAAAGCAATGATGTAATTCTAGGTAAAAAAATTATTATAAAAATCCAACAACATGAATCGCATAAAACATACTCCTGAAACTTATTTAAACTGACAATCGATGAAAAATATCAAAGTCACCTTAGCTTGTATATTGCTATTGATCAGTTCTGTAATCAGTACGGCACAAGATTACCTGATCACCAATTTTGGCGCCGTACGGGATGGAATATCGGTAAACACAAAAGCGATACAGGCTGCCATTGATGCAGCAAATAAAAATGGAGGAGGTAAGGTGCTTATTCCAACAGGAGTTTTTTTGTCGGGAACACTTGTCTTAAAAGATAACGTTGAATTATACCTGGCAAAAGGAGCTCAATTACTTGCAAGTGCAAGACAAGAAGACTACCCACGCCAGCCGCAACCTAAATACAGATCACTGAGAGATCAAGGCGGTTGGTATTCATTCATATATGCCGAAGGTGCAACCAATATATCCATAAGCGGAAATGGTACGATAGATGGGCAAGGTGCAAAGCAAAAAGGTCTGCCCAATTCATTGGGGGGTGATTTAGATGGAAGACCTAGTAATATCCTCTTTATTAGTTGTAAGAAAATAAGTGTATCTGGCATCACATTGAAAAACTCAGGTATGTGGAACCAGCATTACCTGAATTGTGAAGACCTTACTATTAACAATATCAACGTATACAATCACAGTAATAGAAATAATGACGGAATTGATATTGACGGATGTCGAAGGGTCATACTAACCAACAGCATTTTCGATTCGGGGGATGATGCCATTTGCCTTAAAAGCACGGGTCCTGCTCCATGCGAGAACGTTGTAATCAGCAACTGTGTGGTCAGTAGTTTTTGTAATGGGATTAAAATGGGAACCGAATCAACAGGTGGATTTCGAAACATCAATATTAGCAACTGTATCATAAAACCATCCATTCATCCTGAAAAACCTAAGGAAAGTGGAAATCCCAGCGCCATTGGGATTACAGGTCTTTCACTGGAGATCGTTGATGGAGGTGTTATGGAGGGCATTTCCGTCAACAACCTTACAATTGAGGGTACGAAGTGTCCGGTTTATATACGACTCGGAGGAAGAAACAGAAAGCATCGCATAGATGCCCCGGAACCAACTGTAGGTTCCATGCGTAATATTTCAATTAGCAATATTATTGCATACGGCAGTGGAAATTTTGCCTGTTCCGTTACGGGCATACCGGGTCATAAGATTGAAAATGTGAAGTTGAGTAACTTCAATATTATTCAGCAAGGTGGACTAAAGGAAGGGGAGTATTTAGCTACATTAGAAGATGTAGGCGAAGTCATAAAAGGCTATCCGCAGCCTACCAATTGGGGCAACTTACCTGTTTCGGGCCTGTTTATCAGGCACGTTGATAAAATTACTGTGAATAATTTTTCAATTGATGCGGATAAGTATGATCCCCGTCCGATTTTCATGGCACAGGATGTCAATCGTATCTCAATAAAGGATGTTCAGGTTGGCAGCAATTGTAACAGTAAAAATATGATTGTAATGAAGGCGGTTGAGGATCATTTTTTAGAGTTCAATAGGCAAGATTAAAAACGTTTATTATTTTGGTAACGAAAAACTATAAACGAAAATACCTTTCATTCATTTTGCCAATGCATCTGCCCGGGAAAATGAATACGATATCTCAAAGTGAGGGCAATAAAATTAGCATCTTT
>OBID01000131.1_pt1 | contig 32648 bp, 26 predicted proteins | sample 1519781 | NCBI WGS metagenome assembly OBID01 (sample SAMEA3991478, study PRJEB22521) | metagenome | biome: anthropogenic terrestrial biome; feature: sewage plant; material: sludge | place: Sweden | collected 2012-09-26 | reverse complement strand
GGTGCCTTCTCTAGCTCATGGGGACAAATCCCTAGTATCCCGCCACTCTGGACGATCGATTTAACAGACTACTTTGACCAGAGAGTAATTGACTGGATGGCTTCTGAATTCAAGAAAACTGAAGGCATTGATCTTACAGGTGATAAGCTTGCAATGCAGAGATTAAAGGAAGCTGCTGAAAAGGCTAAGATTGAACTTTCATCAACTCCTACATCAAACATCAATCTTCCATTTATTTCAGGCGATGCCGCAGGTCCTAAACATCTTGATCTTACACTTACACAGGCTAAGTTCAATGAACTTACAGCAGACCTTGTACAGGCTACAATGGGACCTGTTGATCAGGCTCTCCGTGACAGCGGATTATCAGCAGGCGATCTCCATAAGGTTCTTATGGTTGGTGGTTCTTCAAGAATTCCTGCAGTTCAGGAAGCTGTAAAGAAGCGTATAGGTAAAGATCCTTTCAAGGGTATCAATCCTGATGAATGTGTTGCTCTTGGTGCAGCATACCAGGGCGGTGTTCTTGGCGGTGACGTTAAGGAAGGTCTTCTCCTTCTTGATGTAACACCACTTTCACTCGGTCTTGAAACAATGGGCGGTGTATGCACAAAGATCATCGAAAGAAATACAACTATCCCTACAAAGAAATCACAGGTTTTCTCTACTGCGGCTGATAATCAGTCTGCTGTTGATATAAACATTCTCCAGGGTGAACGTGAATTTGCAAAGGATAACAAACAGCTCGGAATGTTCAGACTTGACGGTATTGCTCCTGCTCCTAGAGGAATTCCACAGATTGAAGTAACATTTGATATTGACCAGAATGGTATCGTTCATGTTTCTGCAAAGGATCTCGGAACAGGCAAGGAACAGAATATTTCAATCACAGCTTCAACAAATATGTCTAAGGATGATATTGAAAAGGCTGTTAAGAATGCTGAAGCATTTGCTGAAGAAGACAAGAAGCATCGTGAAGATGTTGACACAAAGAACAACGGTGAAAACTTAGTATTCCAGTGTGAAAAGGCATTAGGAGAATTTGGCGATAAGGTAAGCGAATCTGAAAAGGCTCCTATCCAGAGCAAATGTGATGAACTCAAGGAAGCATTAAAAACAGATAATTCAGAAACAATAAAGGCTAAAACAGAAGAACTCCAGAAATTATTCTATGAGCTCTCATCTAAAGTATATCAGCAGGCAGGCGCAGCGCAGCAGGCAGCTTCTGCAGAAGGTGCGGAAGGTGCGGAAGGTGCAGAAGGCGGATTTGACGGAAATGTCAACGACGAAAAGAAAGATGATAATGTTGTTGATGCTGATTTCACTGAAGCTTAATACCTGATTTAATATATTATGATGTTTCTCTCCCCTCTTGAAGCATCGGAATAAGGGTGGATTTTATGTCCGCCCAAATTCCATTTTACAATTAAATAACAAATATTGGCAAGAAGCTCAGCTAATAATACCGATTTCGCTCCATTAATAACCGCAGAGCAATGTACCATGCTTATTAAAGCAACGGTCATATTTTAATACGGCATGGGTAAAATCCGGATCTGGATTGAGCTTTAATTTAAGTGAGCTGCCCTGCTTATTAAAAGCAGTTAAGGCTTTCTTGCTTACAAAGTATTTATAATGGAGGAACATATGGCTGATAAAAGAGATTATTATGAAGTGCTTGGTATTCAGAAGGATGCTTCAGCGGATGATATAAAAAAGGCTTACCGTTCACTGGCACGAAAATACCATCCTGATCTGCATCCGGATGACAAGCAGTGTGCAGAAAAATTTAAAGAAGTAAACGAAGCGTACGAAGTATTATCAGACCCATCTAAAAAAGAACGCTATGATCAATTTGGTCATGCAGGAGTCGATCCTAATTATGGAGGCGGCGGTTTTGGTGGCGGTTCAGCAGGCGGATTTAATCCATTCGGTGACATGGGTGATATTTTTGATAATCTTTTCGGTGGTTCATTCGGCGGTAGCTCATTCGGTGGTGGAAGAACAACATCACGTGCAAATTCACCGAGAAGAGGTCAGGATATAGACACATCCATAACCATTTCATTTATGGAAGCCTGCTCAGGTGTAAAACGTGAAATAAAAATAAATAGACTTGAAAAATGTTCAGAATGTAACGGAAGCGGTGCATCTGCCGGTTCATCACCTCAGACATGTCCTGAATGTAACGGTATGGGCCAGGTAAAGGTAGCACAGCGTACACCATTCGGAGTTATTTCCTCACAGAAAACATGCCCTAAGTGTGGTGGTAAAGGTCAAATCATATCAAATCCATGCATCAAGTGCAGCGGCAGCGGTCGTATCCGTATATCCAAACAGATTTCTGTAGATATACCTGCAGGTATTGACAATGGTCAGACTCTGCGTGTAAGCGGCCAGGGTGATTCAGGAATTAACGGCGGTCCTAACGGAAATCTTAATCTTACTATACATGTTAAATCTCATCCTATATTTGAAAGAGATGAATATGATATTCACTGCGAAATACCTATAACATATTATCAGGCTGTAATGGGTGATGAACTCGTTGTACCTACTATAGATGGCAACGTTAAATATTCAATCAGTGAAGGTACTCAGACAGGTACAGTATTCCGTCTTAAGGGCAAGGGTGTAAAGAAACTTCAACGTTCTACTGACAGAGGCGATCAGTACGTTAAGGTAAATGTTGAAGTTCCTAAAAATCTTAACAAACAACAGAATGAGCTGCTCAAGAAATTTGAAATTTCACTTGATGAAAAAAACTATGAAAAGAAAAAGACCTTCTTTGATAAAATAAAAGACCTTTTAAAATGATTTTCCAAAAACAAATATATATAACTTGATCAAATATGGAGCCCGCCTCTAAGGCAGGTTCCATATTTGCTTTGAAGTAGCAGATCAATATCTGAAACAAGACAGCAACACAATACATTTCTTGTAGAGTGCTGCTGTTTTTGTTTATCTGGTTATTTAAAAAACAAAAGCCTGAAAAGCATAATGATATAATTATACTTTTCAGGCGATTTTTTTATATATTTATTTTGTTGTAAATTTGTACAATAATTGCATTAGTTCCTTGTAAAATTCGCTGTTACCGAAATATCTCCCGTAACAGGAACACTGATAGTTCTATCTGATGCACCTGCAGTTACACCTGTCCAGCCTGTAAACTTATATCCTTCATTAGCATTTGCAGTAATAGTTACAGGATACTCTGTGCAATACTTTCCGATCCATTTGTTATCCTTTAATTCTGGAGTAACTGTATTTATAGTTACTGTTCCCCCATTAGCGTTATTAACCTGAACCGATACCTGAGCTGTCTTTCCACTGAGGCCTAGATGCTTTGTGAACATCTGATAAATATATGGCTCTCTTTGATTAATAAATGTTCTGATATTTGAAATCTCGGACTTGAATGTTGAAAGCTCAGAACCAGGTTGCTGTGCTGCAACGGTATTTATATCAGGATTGAATATATTTCCGCCACCCCAAGGCATATCTCCACCACTCCATGGGTTATCTCCTCCGGCAACTGATCCGCTCCATGATGGACCGAAACGTCTAACCTGATCTGTCATTACGGGCTCATACATTTTCTCGAAATTATCCAGAACTGAAAGCATATTGCCTTTACTTAAATTTTCATTCATAAGGTCGCAGAATGTTGAAACAAAACACTGTTTGAATTCATTATTTTTCATCAGCTGATTGAATAACTTTGCATTTTCTTTTATCTGTGAAGTATTCTGTGCGCCATATAATGCATCTGCCATTGTGTCATAAGTGTATGTACCACCCATCATACCTCCGTACAGGCTCAATGAATATTCTGTATCATACATCATCCAACGCCATTTTCCGTCCTCATACGGTTGGTCTGTGACAGTTCTGGAACGCCATATTCTATAATTGTTGTTATTGTTAATCCAGTCCTGGTTGGCAATAAATATTTCACAGCAGTAATAGTCAATAAAGCTTTGCATATCCATCATTCCGGAAATTTTGTTGTAATTCTGGGTTACTGACAAGTCATTTGAAGATGCAAAATTCAATAAATCATTGTATAGATTAATATCATCCTCAACACCATCATCAACCTCATATCCGCATGATATTATAACAACGTTATCCTCAGGTATGTTATAGTTATTCTCAATATAGCTGTCGCTGTAGTCCTCCTGCAAGCAATATACTCCCCAGTATTCGCCGTTAAGGAATAGTATCGCAGGTCTTGATGACTGTGTCTCAAATGCTCTGTCACCTACGAGGCTCTGAATATAGTTATCCCTGAATTTTGCAAATTGAGCATCATTTGCACCGCTTCTGAGTGTAAATCTCTTATACTTTTCTCTTACTGTGGTGTCATCTATCTCTGTCTTTGCATCAGGAATAAGCTTGTATTTTATATTTTTCTTTCCGTATTTATCTCTTGCATAGAATTTAAAGCTTTTCTGATTATTTGCTCTTGAAGCATTTCCCGTTATTCTTGTACCCATATCCTGTGAAAATGCAAGTTTTCCGTCATTTTCAAACAGTTCAAGATAAACCTTTCTCTCCCATTCCTCACCTGTCTGAGTATAGTTGCCCGGGAACTCCCACGTATTCTGGCCATACGGATTTCCGCCGCCTGCTACCCAGTCATCGTAAACCTTTCCTCTTACATAGATGCCTTTTTCATACCCGAACATATCATCGGTATCAACTGTCATGCATATAACAGGAAAACCGTTATACTTTGAGTTGATATCAATTCCACAGAAATATGTCTGACTTACTGTCTTGCTGATATTACCCTGACTGTCAACAGCTATGGCCTTTACAACAGTTCCCTTTGTAACTGTTTCCGGAGTAAAGTCTTCATTTGAAATACCTTTTATATTTGAGTAATTATTTTTTTCTGATGATCTGTCACTTATATGTATTTTGCCGTTATAAAGCTGAGAACTTGTATCAGGTTGTGAGCCATCAGTTGTGTAATAAATTTTTGCTCCGTCCCCTGCTGACAGCGCTAACTCCATATTACTTGCATAAAATCCGCTCTCCATTGAAAAAACAGGCGTCCCAACCTCAACAGCAATGCCACTGTCAAGCAAAAGCTCCGTTTCAAGAATAAGATCCACAACATTTATCTTTCCGTCACTGTTAAGATCTGCTGCTTCTTCACTGCATCCGAGCTCCTTTTTGCCAATAAGATATTTTCTGAAAGTTGCTGCGTCCTTTGCACTCACTATTCCATCATCATTAATATCTCCTGATATAAATGCACCTGCCACAAAACTGCTGGCAAGACTTATGGAAAGTAAAAATGCGGAAATTATAACTAATTTTTTTTTCAATTTTATCACTCCTGTATTGTTAAAAATATATATAAAAATTTGGATTGTACTTATAATTATTATATATTATTATAAGTATTAAGTCAATCAAATAATAATAATAACACAGAAATGACAAAAACAGAGTGAATTTTATAAAAATAACTTATTGACAAATAATAACCTGTATGGTATACTAACTGTAATAGATGATGTAGTACACTTAATACACATTTACAGACGCATTGATAAAAAAAGATAATTATGCGTAGAAACAAAAAGGAGTAATTCAAATGAAAGGTGTGATGACATATCATAAGCATTGATCTGCAAAGCCGTATACCTATTTATGAGCAGCTCTATAAGAAAATAACAGAGCTTATCATAAAGGGTACCCTGGCAGAAAGCGACCAGATACCCAGTGTACGAACGCTTGCAAAGGAACTTGGCATAAATCCTAACACTGTCGCAAAGGCATATCAGGAGCTTGAACGCAACAAGGTAATTTACTCACTTTCAGGACGCGGAAGCTTTGTTGCAAAAATCAATGACTCCACAATAAGAAACTATATCCTTTCCGATTTTGACAATGCTGTTTACGAGGCTCTGAAATCGGGAATTACAAAGCCAGAGCTTATAAACAGAATAAATGAGGTGGAAACAAATGATTGAATTTAAAAACCTAAGCAAAAGCATTGACGGAAATCTAATACTTGACAGCATTGATCTCCAGATAAAAAAGGGGTCGGTTTTCGGACTTCTCGGTTCAAATGGCGCAGGAAAATCAACAATATTGAGACTTATGTGCGGCATATATAAACAGGAAAGTGGCGAGCTGCTTATTGACGGAGAAAAGGTGTACGACAATGTCAAAATAAAAAGGCAGATATTTTTCATAAATGATGAAACCGTTCAGTTTACATCATTTACGTTAAAAGACCTGAAAAAATACTATAGAAATTATTACCCGAACTTCTCAGACGAAACTTTTGAAAAACTCAGAAAAATTGTTAATCTTCCGGTTGATAAGAAAATAAGCACATTTTCCAAGGGCATGAAACGACAGGCAATCGTAATAACAGGCCTTTCGTGTCAGACTGAGTATCTCCTGCTCGATGAGGCATTTGACGGACTTGATCCTACAATGAGAATTATCGTAAAGGATATTATTTTTGACGCAATGCTTGACAGACAGATGACGGTTATCATTTCATCACATAATCTAAAGGAGATAAATGAAATATGTGACAGTGCCGCAATGATACACAACGGTAAAATAATATTCTGCCGTGAGCTGGACGAAATTAAAAACAATATTTTAAAAATACAGACATCATTCAAGCAGGAATATACTAAAGAAGATTTTCCGGAACTTGAGATTCTGCATTTTGAGAAAAAACAAAGTGTTTATTACATCATAGGCAAAGGTGAAATTGACGAAATAAAAAAATACGTAACCCAGAAATCCCCTGCATTTCTTGATATTTTACCGCTTACTCTGGAAGAGATATTTATTTACGAAATGGAGGCGTTAGGATACAATGCTAACGGAATCGAAACAAATCAATAACACAGCATCACCTATAATGCTGCGTATAAAACAGAATTTTTATAATAATAAAAGATTATTCTTTATTATTACACTCCTCCAGCTTCTCGGTCTTCCGGTTCTGTCTGTTGTTACTCAGATATCATTCTATCGCAACAGGGCAGATTTGAACTATGAAGATAACTTAAGGATCTATGCGCTCATGTCTGTACTTGCATTTACATTTGCAGTCGGTCTTGGAATACTTATTTCATTCAGATGTTTCAGATATCTTTATAAAAAAACTGAAACTGATATGAACCTTGCTCTTCCTATGAAAGCATCACAAAGATTTATAGGTGACTTCTTTTCGGGACTTATGATGTATGTCATTCCATACATAGGTGCTTGTATACTGTCAGGAATATCACTTTTTATAGGCAAATCATATTACCATTCGTTCCTGGAAAGCATATCCAGACGTATTTCAGTATTAAGCTGCATGACTGACGGATTACTTATAATGATAATGCTTTATACACTTACATCATTTATTACTGTATGCTGTGGGAACAGCTTTGAATGTCTTATTTACACACTTATTATAAATATAGCTGTTCCGTTATTTCTTATTGTATTAAGCTATATCATATTTAAAGGTGCATTCGGAATCGATTATTCAAATGAAGCCATGGAATCTATTATAGCAACAAGTCCGATCGGAGGAATAATTAAAATTCTCTATTATTCCAATACTATGTCCTATTTTGTTGGAAATATGTATGATATTCCTTTTGGCTCAGATGATTTATCATGGAACATAGTATGGATCTTATCGTTTATCACTGTAATAGTAATACTGTTTTCAGGTGCATTTTATCTCTATAAAAAAAGAAAGGCTGAGGATGTATCCAAGCCGTTCGTATTCAGCTTCATATACTACGTTTTTATTATTATGATGACAATAGCTATAGTCGGAGGTATGGCAAGAATCCATGCATTCATTGCAGGAATTTTAATAAGTGCATTTATATTTGTTGTTATGAGCGTTATCAAAAACAGAGGAGTTAATAAAATGCTCAAGCCATGCATTTTTTATGTTTTTTCAGTAGTTGTATCATTTTCAGTTGTGAAATTAAGTGACGCTACTGATGGCTTTGGACAGATATATAAAATTCCCGATACCTCTGATATAAAATCAGTATCATTTATTATGTCAGAAGATTTTTTCTTTAGTTATTCATACCCCCGATATGACAAATTTACAGATAAAGATGATATCCAGCTGATTATTGACCTTCAGTCTGATATTATCAATGACTATAAGGCCCATAACTGCGTAGATTATTATAATTATGAATCATCTTATGATGATGAGTCATTTTATAATAAATATGATTGTCACACAAGTAAACCTCTGACAAAGTCATTAGAAATCGTGTACCTTATGAATAACGAAAATATGTTATACAGAACATATACTGTTCCGTATTCAATCTGGTCAGAATATATGATAAAATTGGCTGAAAATCGCAGTTATAAAGAACAAAAAATCAAACAATTCAGCAATGATATTATGTATGGATTATTCAGAAATGGCACAACCAAATATAGCACCAGTCTTAATATCTCAGACCCAAGATATGATATTTCAGAGGGTATGGATATACCAGACGAAACAATTCTCAAAGATCTTTGTAAAGCCTATGAAAAGGATATAATGGAGATGACAAATCAAAACATTATGAACTTTAGTTCTTTCTGCCAAATATATGGGTATAATATCGGAACGTGCTTTACAAATACAGTAGACGTTCTTAAAAAGAACGGTCTTACAGTCTCCACATTAAACGATTATACAAAAAGACTTGATTACCTGAACAATGGTACTTTTTTCATTGCAGACAGTAACTATATAATTGAAAACAATTATACTGAAACAGATATTATCACCAATGACTGCGGAACGCCGTGTCAGTACATTGTAAATGAATATGATTATAATTCATTATTAAAGCTTTTTAATGTAGCTGAACCTCATTATTTTACATCAGAACACTGCTATGTTATAAAGCTCGGAAATCAGAATTATATCATACCTCCTGAATACTCAAAGCTTGCAGAAGAGTTTATGTCACAATCAAAGCTTGAAAAGGTTGAGATACCCTACAATGATAATCAGTAAATCGTAATATTCTTATTACATTATGAAACGGAGGCATCTGAATGCAGAACAAACAACAATCACCTTTTATGCTGCGTACAAAGCAAAAGCTGCGTGAAAATATAAAAGCATTTATTATAATACTCATACTGCAGATTATTGGTTTGCCATTAATGTTCGTAACATCTCTGGTGTTTTATCACAGAGAAATGACCATACCGGATGCATATATGCACGATCACCCCGATATTTACATACTGATATCAGTAATTTCAGTTGCCTTTGCTGTTTTATCGGGAATAATTATTGCGTTAAAGAACTTCAGCTATCTTTACAAAAAAACAGAAGTCGATATGAACCTGTCTCTTCCGCTCACATCATCCCAAAGATTTTTAAGTGATTTCTTTTCAGGACTTGCAGTATACATAATACCTTATGTTATTTCAGTCATACTGTCACTGATATCACTTGGCATAGGAAATTCCATTTATCCTGAGTTCTATAATTATATTTTCACAGGCATATCACTTATTCAATGTCTGATATGCGGACTCCTGATAATGATTATGCTTTATACACTGACAACACTTGTGACTGTATGCTGTGGAAATATGTTTGAATCTTTTACCTATACTATTCTCATAAACGCCATAATACCGGTATTTTTTATTATAACTGGCTATATTACTTTTCCGAAAAGTTCCAACGAAGGAGTAACACCATTTATTGAGACACTTAGCCCCGTAATGATGACAAGTCCGTTCGGAGGATTATTAAAGCTTGCAGAATATGCAGGAGAGTCGTTTACAATGTATTCATCAAACTTACTTGAGTTTGCAGATATTAGCTGGTTTTTTAAGTACTCAATACTTACCATTATATTATTCTTTATTGCATTTCTGCTTTATAACAAAAGAAAAGCTGAGGATGTTTCAAAACCATTTGTATTCAGCTTTATTTATTACATATTTGCATTTGCATTAACAATATGCATATCTGGTATGTTATTCTTGAACAGACAATACATTAATGCTATAGTCATCAGTGCAGTTATCTTTGCCATTCTTGAGATTATCAGAAACAGAGGATTAAAGCATGTGGTTAAAACGTGTATTTATTATGTAGTTACCATTGTATTTTCATTTTCATTTGTAAAAATAAGCATTTATACTGATGGCTTCGGACAAATATACAAAACTCCTGATGCTTCGGATGTAAAGGTTGTATCATTAGTGTATTCCGGATTTTACAGTCAGTATACAAATAGTGTTGAATTTACAGACAAAGAAGATATAAAACGAATATTAAAAATACAGTCCGAAAGTCTACAATGCTATAAAGATAATTCAGATATATTTAATCATAAATCTGTACGTGATAATGCGTTGAATTATTCATCCGCCACAGATATTACCAAAGATTATGTAGATAATTATTATTTTGAGATTGCATATGTGATGAAAAACGGAAACACAGTATATAGATCACACCTCGTCCCATATAATATCTGGATAGAAAATATGATACCGCTTTCTTTAAGTCAGGAATACAAGGATTATCTTGTTGATAAAATCACAGACAAACACCTGGATCCTCACAATTATAAAAACCAAATTTGTGTTTCATACTCAAAAGATAAAATGGGTTTTGATGACATTCAAAATGTTGATTCTGACTATATAAATGATTTAAAAGAGGCATACAAAAAAGATATTTATGCTCAGACAGAAGATGATATTAAAAATTTTGACCTGTATTGCACAATTAACGGTAATTATATCGGAACGAGCTTCACAAACACTTTGAAATTTCTTGAAAAATACAAAATTGATTTCTCCGGCAAAAGTGATATTGAAAATGACTCAAATGCTACAGTACTGATTGCCGACAGTAATCATATAATTAAAAACAATAAGACCTCAACAAATATTATTACAGAATCATGCGGAACTCCGTCACAATATTATACCTACAAATATGATTCCGATTTACTGGCAAAGCTTTCACAGGTAGCCCAGAGTCATTATTACACTGATAAGCACTGTTATGTTATTCGATTTGAGGGAAATTCAGGATTTTGTAATTACGTTATACCACCTGAATACTCAGAGCTTGTCGAAGAATTTATGGCCAGTGCAGAGCTTAATGATTTAGTATGGGATAAAACAGCTCCAACTGATTAATTTATAAAAATGTGCAGTTTTATGCAGCATCTTTGGTATTAACAGAATATATCCTGAAAAGAAAAATGACAAATGGATTATTACAGATGTCTACTCTCATGCTTAAAACCAAAAACGTAATGCAGGCCATACAAGTGTTTTAGCCTTGTATGGCCTCACATATCTCCTTTATTATATAACCATTTAACAGTAATATCTATTTAAACTGTAATTGAATTTTAATAAAATATAAATTGACTTCATTCGCCTTTTATGCTATTATCGAAATGTAGAATAATATGCTTTTTAAAGTAAAGAAAGGACGAATGAAAATGATAAAAAAAATAAAAGAATTTTCATCAAGGCTTAATACGTACATAAAAACAAAACAGTTCAAATGGTTTAAATCACTTATCGTCATGCTTGCATTTATTGCAACAAACTGCATATGCTTCCTTGCAGGTTTTTTTCTTAATCGTGATGACAACATGATTTATAAAAATTCCATTAGTCAGCCAGTAAATGCTGTTGCCGATGCTGGCAGTCAGAGTGCGGCCAATACCACAGCGCCATGTGTTACAACAGTTCCTGAAACATCCGGAGTTACTACTGTAACTACAACAAAAATAAATGTAAACGGTGTTCTTCTTGACACAAAGCTTTCTGAAAATCTTGTAATTACAGATACCGAATATCCATACACAAATACATGTGATTTTAAAAACAGAGACTCAATCAAAGGTCTTGATATACCACTTACAAAAAAATCATTCAAAATATCATATGACGGCCTTATAACAGCCGGTATTGATGCCTCACAGATCTCAGTATCAGTTGATAATGATGCCAGAACAATTTCAGTAATCCTCCCTGAGGCGTCCATAAAATCACATGAGACATTCTCTGATTCTATCCAGATATCAGAGAAAAGGGATAACTGGTTTAATCCTATAACTCCTGAAGACTATACTCAGATATATGAGTCACAAAATGAGTTAATGGAGGAAAAGGCAATTTTATACGGACTGTTTGATGACGTGTATTCGGATGTTGAAACAGAAATAGAAACATATCTTATAAGTGACGAAATCATTTCAGAATATTACAGTATTAATTTTATAATTTCAAAATCATAATTAAATTTAAATATTTAAAATCGCTGTCTGTAAAACAAACAGCGATTTTTTCATTTCTGAATATATCAGTCTATGTGTGAAATACTATGTAATATTGCAATATCTGCAATATTATTGTTATCACATGAAAGGAAATATATTATGAAAAAAGTTATAACTATTTCATGCACAATTTTTTCATTATGCCTTCTTCTTACCTCATGCGGAAACTTATCCAACAGTGAAAAGGCCGATGAAAACGGTAATTATGGCACATCAACAGCGACATCAACTATAACAACAAATAAAAATAATAATAACAATTCTGATACGAAAAAGAGTGAAACTGACAAAAAGGGTCTGGGCCAGGGTATAGGTGAAGCCGTTGATACTGCAATACAAGGTGCAGAAACAATTGTTTCAGATATTGTCAGCGATATTTCATAACTTTCAACACCTTAAGATTATTATTCAACACTTTACAGTGCTGATAAATCGCATTTATCCGATATCTAAAGGATATAGCGCATTAGTTTTAACCAGTATTCCACATAGTTTTCAACACAGTGTTGAAAACTATGTGGAATTTAATTTAAAATATTGTAAATATAATTAAAATCCGGACTCCATATTATCTGACTTATTCTAAATGACCTCCAGAGGCATTCTGGCTTCTGTACATATATCTGTATCTTCTACTTTACATCTTATATAAAGTATATAAGATGTCATGGCAGTTCCGGATGGTCTGAGATGACAACCTGTTTCAGTCTGTACAGGAGCTGCTGCAATACTGACTGATGAAATGATATTCCCGTCACTGTCCTGTATCGAAGCTGTAATATTAATATTATTCTTATTACATACCGTATATCTGCTTCTGGATATATAAAATCTGAGATTATTTATTACATTATTTTCCATTCTGTAAAAGTGAGGTACATAAATATCAATATCATTTTCTGACATATCTGAACAGAATATATTGATAGCAGGTGCATGGCCATATTTTAAAATATATTGCTGTGCATATTCGTCATATATCTTAAAGCTTTCCCGGCACTCTTCCTGAACTTTGAATGCCTTGCTTATTTTTATTTTATTATCATTAATAGTATTTTCGTTCAGCTGAGCGGAAAGGTCTGAAAAAACACCGTTTTCTTTATAATTATCATCATAAAAGTTTTCAAAAAGAAAAGAATCGTTATTTACTCCATGTTGCCAGCATGTTCCCACATTAGGCCATCCAAGAGTAACATAAGGAAGCTGTCTGAAATATTTTTTATGCCTTAATGCACAAAAATTAAAATACGAACTCCATTCATCATATCCTTTAAGTATAATTTCCTTATGCTCTGATATAAGCTGTCTATACCAGTCTCTGTTGATTATCTGAGGCTGATGAGCAGAATACTGAAGACTCGGATAACCATTCTTTTTGAGAAATTCCAGAGTTTTGAAATGGCAGTAGTCATATGAAAAAAGATCCCCTACAGTATGCTTCCAGTCTGCTATATCCATAAAGTAATAGGCATTATACATTCCCTGGCTAAAAAAAACTTCCTCTGTAATATCAGTAAGTGGTCTGTAGTCATCATCACTCATAATAAATTCTTCATCCAGCTCATCACGTTTCATCATAAGACATCTGAGAAAAAAATTACGTGTTGAATGATCTTCGGGCAGCTGACAACCTCCGAGAAGTTCATCATCAGTTATTATTGTAACTCTGAGTTTTCCTTTATAATTGGCTTTGAGATATTCTCCTGCTTTTTCAGGGCAGCATATCACCATTTCCTCAATAAATGTCATAAATTTTTCAATAAACGGCAGTGTATCAATAAGAGCTTCAGGACGTGCCGACAAGTAAACTATCTGCTTTACAGGCCTGTGTTCAAATATATCAAAGTCTTCCTCATCAGCAATTTTAATTATCTGACTTACTGCTTCCCCGAATGTAGGTGATCTGTATCTGAGTTTTTTCTTAGGATGATACGTATGACCCTTTTTAGTAAGAATATTTTTAAAACGTTTATAGAATTTTATAAAATATGACAATTCATCTGCTTCAAATATCTGCTGAGGAATTATATGGGCCAAATTATTTTTATTATCCATGATAACTTCAGAATTAGCACAAAAATGCACTATAATTACAGGCTTGGGACTGATTTTTAATTCCTTGAATAATCTGCGGATATTTTCCGCTGTTTCTTCACATGGAACAATAATTTTGTCAGCATAACTCAAGCAAGCCATAATATAGTGCATAAATTTTATTCTTATAGTATCTGATACCTGATCAGGATGTGTAACAGGGAAAAAGCTTTGTATCATAGATATAATCTGAACGTTTTTGTTTCTAATCCTTGGGAAAAGCCATCCTCGTTGAGGAACATTAAGCCACCAATTGCCTGAATCTAAAAAGGCAGACTCTCTTTCCATATTTTCTATTCTGACAATCGTATCGGTATAACAACTTTCATCATCAAATGAGTTACCTGTAATATAGCTATAATATTTATATTTGTCAATTGCTACATATGATTTGTGTTTTTTTGAAAATGCAATCAGACACGGTTCAATATTATTATTAATCATACCAATTGTAATACCTGCCGCTATCTTATCCGCTCCCATTAATGCCGGAGATTTAAGTATTCCGGTAATATCAATATAAAACATTCTTTTCATCATTATCATACTCCCAGTTTACGCAGCAACTGCATTATTTTCCAGAGTTAACATGACCTTTAAATGATGTCATGTTAATAAAACTGTCATAAGGATTGTAGATTAAACAAAACACAACAAGGTTTTACAATCAGGACCCTGTAAACAGCATATGATACCAGACAAATTAAGAATATTATATGATTTCAGGCTGTCCCGAATTAGTGGTAATTCCGAAATGGCCTAATAATTTTTTTTGGAAATCATAAGAAGAACTATTATTTATTTCATTGTTCCATAAATCATATTCGTTTTTCTCCGGCATCCTGTACTTCAGTGAATAAAACGCAGCCTCAAAAAAAGATTTGTTATCCATATCGGCATTAATAAGTTCCGAAGGGCTCAGCATTAACGGTTCTGAGTCTGAGCAGTTTACAAATATATCTTTTGAAAATGACAGCTCTGCATTATTACTTTTCATTTTACTATTCACTATATCATACAAAACAGAATAATGGTTATCTGTATTCAGGACTTTTTTTTTACGTTTGCGATAAATTTTTCCAATGCTTCTTCAAACTGCTTGCTGAGTGGTGCATATTTGAAATCTTCAAGTCTCTTTCTTTCTGACTCTATCATGCGTTTTCTGAGATTTTCATCATTTATTACAGCATCAATAACTTTAGAAAGAAATACAGGACTTTTGTTTTCAACGACAATACCGCTTCCTCCCATTGTTTCAGGTACGGCACAGCTGCTATAAGCTATTATCGGAACATCAAATATCATTGCCTCTATAAGTGGTACACAGAATCCCTCATGTTCACTAAGACAGAGAAAAACATCTGCTGTTTTATAAAGCGCCAGTATTCCTGCAAATGATATATGACTTGTAAATTCTATATCACTTACACCGAGCTTTTCTATATATGCGGTCAGATAATTGTAATAATTGCTCTGGTCATCATGACTGCCTGCAAGTATGAGTCTTGACTTAGGATTTATATTTTTCTTGTAATATGCAAATGTACGGATCATATCCTCATGTTTTTTATTAGGTGCAACTCGTCCGACAAACAGGATATTTGTGTATCCGTCATTATAATGGTCTATTACCGACTGATCAGGAGTACTCTTATAGTCATCCATTGCAACCATTATAGAAATTACATCAATCTTATCACCATCATAACCCATATTGATAAGATCCTGTCTGTTAAAACTTGAGTCTGCTATACAGTAATCGAATTTTCCTGCAAGTGCCTTTACATCTGCAAGTCCGTTCTTGCACATTTCTACCTTGTCATAGGAATCTATCTCAAAGAAATGAGGTGGAGTAATATTGTGATAAATCATTATTTTACGGCATTTAAAATCTGCAACCTGTCTGTTCAGTTCACTGCCTATTGACATATGATAAATAACAACATCCGATGGTTTAAGCTCCTTTAACGTAGGGATAAGATAAACATCAGGTTCTGTAATTTTTTTATGGAATGAGTAGCAGTAAATTGCTGTTTTATACCCCATTCTTTCTAGAATGCGCTTTATAGCAATAACATGATTGCCTATTGCATCACCATAGTTAAGAGTTGGTACTATCTGGATTATCTTCATTTTGCTTTTCACCGCCTATTCTGTTTATTTCATTCCTCAACTTACGATTTTCTTCTTTAAGCAAATCAAGTTCAAGCATTATTGTATATAGCTGCTTGCTGTTTATCTCAGCGTTCTGAGCATTTTGTAAGGTACTGCGTTCAAGCATTGAGAGCTTCTGCGATGTATCCTCCTGTGTATTAAGATATGAATTTATGTGTTGAAAGCAACGTGCTGTATGAAGATTTATGGAATTTTGCTGAACTACCATAGGATATATAATAAACTTCGCAGATTTTCTTATAACTCTTTTTATAAGCGCTACTACTGAATTGAATTTGTTTTTATATGAACCTAACTTAGTATAATATTCGAGATGAGAATTATTTTTAATTACCGCAAGATCACTTGCAAATGCTGTTTTATTGAATTTAGAACAGGAAGTATGGCTTTGTGTAATTAAAAAATCATCAAACTTGATTATTTCACATTTATTTTCCTCTGCAACAGCATCAGTCCAAATATCTTTCAGGACATTTTTAATATAAATGGTATCGTCCATCACGAACCTCCGTTTCGAAAAAATATAACATTTTTAAAATATAATGATACGCTTTTTTTAACTGAGTCAGTCACTGATAATCAGAAACGTTTTAATGGTGTATCTACAGGGCCTGTCTCCGTCAGTCTTATTAAGCTTCATCAACACATTAACTATATAATTATAATCTATTTAATTTGCAATGTCAACGTTTTTTGCAAGGAATTAGCTTATGTGACATGCTTTGCGGATTATAATCTGAATATTACATGCATTGATTATTTATACAAATCTTTTGTTATAAATTTAATCTGCTCTGAATATTATCTTATCTATCTTAAGCACGGTTCCATACCCTTGTAAAACAGAGAGTGTGAGATAATCGGCAGATATAAAATCAATATTATCCAGAATAATCTTTGTACTGTCAGACTCAAGATCTTCTGATGCAATTATAGTCTTATCAGCCCATAGAAATAATGTGGCTGGATTATTCTTAGCTGAATCAATAATATTATATTGTAATTCAATTGAATAATCACGTTCTTTAAAATCATCAGGCAATTTAAATACTCCCTGCATTACCTGACCTTCAGTTCCGTCTGAAGTTACTGAACCGTCATCAGGCGAAATCATCCCATTTTCACTGGAGTATCCGATAGTATAAGGATAATCTGTGGAAACTTCTGAATGCTGTCCCGGAAATCCTGCTGAAAAATCACACGGACTGTTATCAGTATAGTAATATACCATATCATTAAACTGATCTATAAAAGTATATCTGTTCTGAATATACTCAGGAAGCTTTATAAAATTATCCTGTGTGATAAACAGAATATTTTTTTTACCAAGTTCCTCTGAATCACCTGCATTCTTATAAAAATCAAGTGTCTCAGCTGATGTAAAACTATATTCAATACTATAACTTTTAATTTCAGGCATTTTTGCACGCAATATATGTGATACCTCAGTACCATAAGTTACGTCATAGAACAACACTGTATCAACATTGTTTTCCTCCATAGCTTCAATGGCTTTGTTCTCCAGATCTGTACATGAACCCTTCCACGTAAACAGTCTCATATAACTCTCACCGTTTACTGCAACAAGCCAGCATATAATTATAGTAACTATAAGATTTCTGTTAAGTATTTCGTTTTTTAATTTCAGATACTTGTCCAGACATACACCTGACAGCATGAATATAGCTATAATCCAAAGAATATGATAACGACTTTCAAAAACCGGTGATCCGTACCTTGTATCTGAAAGAATAAGTACAAGCAGATTGCACACTGCAAAACATATACAATACAGAAAATAGTTATCCTTTTTTATTTTTGTGTTTTTTGTACAGCACCAGTACACAAAAAAGAATATTGAAATACATCCTACAAATTTAAGTATGGTTACAAGTCCAAATATTGTAGCAGCATTAACATCAGATATCTGAGGCACTCCGCCAAGTATAATCAGAATTCCTGCAAGACATGACAACAGATTATCAGTAAAATTCTGGGATGTGCAAAGAAAATATCCGTTTGATGATGCAACACCAATATTTATCATACTGCGTATCATTAAAGATATTACTGATACTGCACCGCTTCCCAATAAAAAAATTGCAGTAAAATCAGAAACGCAGATTTTCTTTTTTATTATCCATGACAGAATTAATCCACCTAAAAATGGACCGACAATCAGAACAGGTACATACGTACCACATGATACTGTAGTCACGATTAAAAAGAACAAGAATAGTACCATTAGAGGTGTCCATTTCTTTTTAGGGGTTTTCTTTATATCAAGTCCTGTAAAATAAAGCAAAAGTAAAACAATAATCAGACGGAATTCATATTGTCCTGCTGAAATAAAAAGCATATTCATATACTCAAGCTGACCAAATGTATATGGAGTAATAATAAATGACATTGTAATAAACCGGACTGCAGGTTTCACATCATTCTGAGAAAGAACAGCATTTACTGTGTACAGCACAATAAGTATCAATATCATATGAACTATTGTATACGAGAGAGATATATTTTTAGTCAGGATATATAGAGGTGCAGCCCAGAATGCTGCACAATCAATCTCCAGCGAAGATGTCATATTGTAATCGGGCAGAGCAATAGTTTTATGCGACCACATTTCCACAGCATGACGCAATACGAGTGAAGAGTCATAATCAAAAAATTGCTCTGATCTGGTTAAGTTCAAACATATGATTGTCAGTATCTGAAGTATTAAAAAAATAAAGCATACATATTTAAAAACACCCTTTAAACCAATATTATGTTTATTTTCCATTTTATTCTCCTTAAGATAAAAAATAAATTATTAACCATAAAACGAAATTTAATTATATCACAAAAAAATATATAGTACCACCGTTTTTTCTAAAAAATTTAATAATAGTTTGAGAAAGTATCTTATAATGTCTTACTCACCCTAAACCCCCAGAATTATGTGGATAAAGCTAGAAAATTAATGTAAATAACTTCAAAAAAATATATAAGTGTTACCATAAACTTATCCTATGCGTCCCAATAGCAGACCACACCATAATATAGTTAAAATCAAAAACCACTTGACATTATACCGTATTTATCATAAAATATAACTTGATAACTATTTTTATAAGGACGGTATTTTATTATGTTAAACAATGATAAGGTTATGGATAAAATCGTTGATCTCTGTAAATCAAAAGGCTTTGTATATCCGGGTTCCGAGATTTACGGTGGTCTTGCAAACACATGGGATTACGGTCCTCTTGGTGTTGAACTTAAAAACAACATAAAAAGAGCATGGCTCAAGAAATTTGTACAGGAAAACAAATATAATGTTGGTCTTGACAGTGCTATACTTATGAATCCGCAGACATGGGTAGCTTCCGGTCATATCGGCGGATTTTCCGACCCATTAATGGACTGTAAGGAATGTCACACACGTCACAGAGCAGACAATCTTATAGAAAATTTTGACGGCACAAACCCAAGCGGCTGGTCAAATGAACAGATGCTTGCATATATCAGAGAAAAAGGAATTACATGCCCTGACTGCGGAAAATCAAACTTTACTGACATACGTCAGTTTAACCTCATGTTCAAGACATTTCAGGGTGTAACAGATGATTCAAAATCAGAAATATACCTTCGTCCTGAAACAGCACAAGGCATTTTTGTAAACTTTACCAATATTCAGCGTACAAGCAGAAAAAAAGTACCTTTTGGTGTTGCACAGATAGGTAAATCATTCAGAAATGAGATTACACCTGGCAACTTCATATTCCGTGTAAGAGAATTTGAACAGATGGAACTTGAATTTTTCTGCAAACCAGGCACTGACCTCGAATGGTTCTCATTCTGGAGAGGTTTCTGTAAAGACTGGCTCTTAAGTCTCAGCATAAAAGAAGAGAACTTAAGGCTCCGTGACCATGATGCTGAAGAACTTTGCTTCTATTCAAAGGCAACAACAGACTTCGAATATCTCTTCCCGTTTGGTTGGGGCGAACTCTGGGGTGTTGCTGACAGAACCGACTATGATCTTACACAGCATATAAATACAAGCGGAAAATCACTTGAATACTTTGATCCTGAAACAAATGAAAAATATATTCCATATGTAATAGAGCCGTCTCTCGGTGTTGAAAGACTCTTCCTTTCAATAGTAACAGAAGCTTATGACGAAGAAGAGCTTACATCTGTCGATAAAAATGGTAATGAGAAAAAAGAAATAAGAACAGTAATGCATTTTCATCCTGTTCTCGCTCCTTTCAAGGCTGCAGTACTTCCTCTTGTAAAGAAACTTACACCAAAGGCTGAAGAAGTTTATCAGATGCTTTCAAAGAAATTCATGGTTGACTTTGACGAAACAGGAACTATAGGCAAACGTTACCGCAGACAGGATGAAATAGGAACACCTTTCTGTATCACATACGACTTTGATACTCTTGAAAAAGATAACTGCGTAACAGTACGTGACCGTGACACGATGGAACAGGAACGTATAAATATAAACGATCTTGTTGCTTATCTTGAAAAGAAAATGGAATTTTAAACAGCCTTCTGGAAGGATGATATTATGTCAAGGCGATTAGTCCCTATCATTTTGGGAATTATTCTTTTATGTGTGGTTTTTCTGATTCCGACTCTATAAAAGCAAGTGAAAACACTCATATATTTTTTAATTATCAATTCGTTATCTGATATAACTTAAACAATATGGAATCCGCCTCTAAGGCGGGTTCCATATTCACATTCAGTAGGAGAAAAATAAACGGATATTCCCGAAGGTGCAGGGCGACCGGAAAGCCCTGCCCGACTCCTCAGAGTCGGAATCACTAATATTACTATACAGCAAGCTCAGCCGCATCATCGAAATCAAGAGCTGGCTGCAAAGCAAGATTCAACCCTGTTGATATAAGTCTTGATGCATGTGATACAAGCTGATCTATATCCTTTGGTGTTACCATCATATTAGGCATATTATTATTTGCTCTTTTTCCTGTAAGCTCCTCTACTATGGTGTGCATGTCAATTATAGTGGGAACACCTATTGCTATTACAGGAACTCCAAGTGTCCTTTGTGATAATTCTTTTCTTTTGTTCTCTACTCCGCTTCCGGGTGAAATTCCTGCATCGCTTATCTGAATTGTCTTTCCCAGTCTTGAAAGCTCTGAACACGCAAGTGCATCAATTACAATAATAATATCCGGCTTTATTTTTTCAGTAATAGCCTTAACTATTTCTGCCGACTCTATTCCTGTTGTTCCAAGTACTCCGGACAACAGAACACTTACCCCACGTAAACTTGACAGAAACTCGTCTTCTGCAAGCTCTGTTTTGAGATGTCTTGTAGCCATAACGCCTGAAGCAGATAATGGTCCTAACGCATCAGGCGTTATATCGTCATTTCCGAGTCCAACTATCAGAACCTGTCCTTCACTGTCACCCAGAATTTTTTTTACCTCTTGGGCAAATTCCTCTGTCATCTCCCTGTAGTTGTCACTCAATGCACTTAACGATTCACCCTCAAGTGTTATATATCGTCCCTTTCCTTTACCGATATTCTTACCGTACTTGTCATCTTCAATTACTATTTCAGTTATTTTAAATGCTTTCCCCCTGATTGTCCTTGTTATTCCCTCCTGTATTTTCTCTCTGTCTGCAAGCTCCAGCGCCAGATCTGTTCTGAATGCCATCTTTTTTCTCCTTTCAGTAGAATTTAAATTTATTATTAATATTTGTTGTGAATGTACATAAAATGAGCTTAATTATTTTTGTATTATATTTTAAATTAACTATTGCAATTTATCTGATAAAATGGTAGAATAAATATTAGACTGATTGTATGGTCGTACCATACATCTTTACATTAAACTCAAAGCAGTTCGTGTCTGCTGCTTTTATTTTATGTTTTTTTATTGATTTTATTAATTCTGCATTGCAGAAAATAATTTCAAACATCATCTTATTAAATCAGGAGGTATAAATTATGCCAAATATTAAATCCGCAATGAAAAGAGTTAAGGTAAATAAGGTTAAGACTGCAAGCAATAAGTCAAGAAATTCAAACCTTAAGACTGTTTTAAAGAAGGCTGATCAGGCTATAGCTGAGAATTCTGCTGACAAGGAAGCTGTTATCAGACTTGCTATCAAGAAGGTTGATCAGGCTGCTGCCAAGAATCTTATCCATAAGAACAAGGCTGCAAGAAAAAAATCACAGCTTGCTAAGAAATTAAACGCAGGTGCTTAATAAATTTTTCAGAGTGGTTTTAATGCCACTCTTTTTTTATTAAAATTCTCTGAATATAAATCAAAAACAATGGCGTATCAGAATTCATTTTCAGATACACCATTGTTTTTTATTTAATGTTTTTTGTTTTAAATATTGTAAAGCTGTTTATTATCATACTAATCTCACCACTGTTTTTTTCCGCCTCACTCTCCGGCGTCCATGCACAGAACTGAGTATAGTATCCACTTATATTTACAAGATAGTACCACATATGTGCATGTTCTACGTGATTTTCACCTAACGGGCTTGAAGCGTCCTTGATTTCAACGTACTTTGCCTGGTTTCCGCATATTTCAGTGTCTTTGAAATCATCTAGTGAAATATCAGTATAATAATCTGAGTTAAGATTTCTTGCTGCAAGTGTACAGTAATTATCAAACTGAATATAATTATCACCGCATTCTTCAACTATAACAACTACACTGGCATTTCTGCTGCTGCAAAATGCCTCAATGCTGGCAGCTTCACATAACTCACCTTTTTTCTTCGGAATCTCCCAGTCAACTGGAACATCAATTTTATATTTGTAATCATAGCTTGCTATTTCTTTGCTGCTTTTCTTATCTTTCTCGGGCATCTGACAGCCTGTAAACAATACTATGATAGCAGTAACTATCAAAAAAACAAAACTACGCTTCATAAAATTTATCCCTCCGTACATTAATATTCAGTCTCAATATGGAGATTATCGAAATACTTAAGTTTTTTCAGGTTTTGTGACTGGTATCCTCAAATACATAATTCAAATGAGATCTTATTTCACATACTCTGGCCTTTTCCCTTAAACAGAGCCTTTATCATATATTTTATCCCAAGGTTTCCTGTAAATACAAAATTAAAAACTCTGTATATCCACAGTACAGGAAGCAGAAACGGCAGTTTTTTCAATACCGGATATTTTACACACATGCCGGTATACGGAACAAATACACTGTGAATAATCAATTTAAATTTTCCATCACGTTCTATGTCATTATTTATTTTATTTATTATCGTTCCGTATGTACCACTGGACATAATATATCTGGTCATCTGATCAAAACAGGCATTGCTCTTAAGTCCTTCAAACCATATGTTTGAAAGTCTGTAAATATCTCTTTCAAACTCATATATGCCTAACTGTCTCATTGCTTTTTTTACGTATTCTCTGTCAATATCATGCTGGTTAATAAAATATTCATCTGCTATGTACCTTATTCCGCTGCCACCTGAATAATAATGTTTGTAAAAATGTGCTATAAAAAATATGTAGTATTCCTCCATATTCATTTTATAAATATATTTATACTCTTCATATTTAACTGCTTTTTCAAAAACATCCTGATAATATTCTGTAAATACTTTCTGATTGTCAGGCACTATACCCCGATGTATTTCTATACTTATAGGGGGCTTATTATAGGCATTATGATGAAAGTTTTCATTGAAATCACAGACATAGCCCAGTTCAGACATAAGATTTCTTACTTTATCCGAATTTTCTTTATCTATCAGAATATCAATATCAGACATCACACGCATATCAGTCTGAGGATAAAAATACTTTGTAATCGCACCTTTAAGAATCATTGCACGTATTTTGTTCTTTTCAAACAATTCGCTGATATTTTTTATTTCTGCACGTTGCTTGATGTCCTTTACAATCTCCCCGTTTTTTATATCTCGCCATTTTCCCATCAGGTCCTCAGGTGGCTTCTCTTCCAGCTTTTCAATACTATAGCATACTATATTTGCAACACTATGAAATTTAGCCATACTCAGTAATTGCGTCCAATCAAATCTGTTTATGTTTTCCTGAGGTTTTATTTTTTTTATTGCGCAGCCTACAAGATGTATCAAATATTCTTCAGGCGTGTTAATATTTACGCTATTCATACTTTCCCCATATCTGTTTATTTAATATCCGCAAAAACACATTACACAAATATGTTTATATTTTTACTATTTTATAAAGTATTCTTGATGGTAAATCCTTTATCCATAAAATCGCAGCCCTTATAATAAAAAATCTGCACCATAAATGTACGTATGTCTGATATTTTTTATCATCTACAGAAATTAATTTTTTATCTTTATAATATCCTGTTGTACAGCCAATTACCCAGTCATGGGGTACTGTTTCTCTTTTCCATCTGTTATCACCGCATATTATGTAGTCATTTTTTCTGACCTTCAATATTCTGTGAAGTACATATTTTCCATCAGGTCTCTGGTATAAAGGCAGATCATATTTTTTAAGAATTCCGTCAGTCTTTTTTATTACTACAGCACTTTTTCTGTTATAAAGCATAGGCTGCATACTGTCTCCGACAGTTGTCTGAATAATTTGCCCGGAACGTTCAAGTTCCTTCCTGAGACTGCTATTCATCAAGTATTCCTGCCGCCATCAGCTTTTCAATGATCTTGCGTACATCTTTTCTGGCATTTTCCTCTGAAACATCGTATTTATCAAGAAGTGCCTCAACAAGCTGATCTTCTGTTTTATCAGTCATAAGCTGTCTGAAGATAAAATCAGCTGTTTTATTGTTTTTTATAAGTCCGTTAAAGCTTTTGCTTGCTTCACCTGTAGCTACAGCTACATAATCATCACCTGCTCTGTCTGCTATCATTCCATCTTTAAGTTTCATGATTTTAATCCTTTCATTGCATTATATGCAGTTACCGCTGCGTCTTCAGACATATTGCATTTTAGTCTGAAATATTTTACTCCGCTTATAAACCTGTTTACAAGCGGCATTATTTTTCTCATTTTTCCGGTATCATCCGGTCTGTATGTCTGACTAAGCATAGTTGTATATGCATCAAAAAAATCCGGTTTTATTATTTCGTTTTGTGTTGACTGTTCAAGTATAAAAACAGCATCTATTCTGGCTGATGTATTTGTCTGAAGGCCATGTTTACCACACCATGGCGTTCCGTATACAAATGCACCGTCTTTGTCAAATCTGATAAGCGGCTTGTCATCGTTTATTACCTTAACCTTGTTTCCGAAATGTTTCTTCCACAGCCTTGCATGGGTAGACTTCCCGGTTCCGCTTGGAGCTGTAAAAAGCACTGCCATGTCATCTATCATAATTGCGGAACAATGAAACAGTATTATATTATCATCTGTCAGAACTTCACATATTTTACGATACACTGCAAGGCTTTCAAGATAATCATCAGAATATTTTATATCAGTATTTTCCTCACGCTTTATCTCATCATCTGTCACAGAGATTATCTGAGCATTGCAATCAGGAATTATATAATCTGTACACATTTTTTCTATGTAACCATACCTGTTATCAATACAGAAGCTATGATCTGCAATTCTTAAAGTAAACATTAAATCTACCTCATTCTATAGGAATGATTGGAAGTTCGATAACATCTTCCTTATTTCTGGCAGTCTGACTTTCTGTATTATTCTCTGATTCCTGTTGTGTCTGGACAGGATTGATTTTATTGTCGGTAATAATATTATCGGATTTATTATTGTTCTTATCTTCATTCTTATCATTGAGATTATTATCAGAAATAATACCCCCATCTGATTTTAAATCTGACATAACTTCACTGCTATAACTATTTTTTAAGGTCTCCTCTGAGGCTGAAGATTTAACTTTATTATCTGATACTGCAGAAGTTTCTGACATTTTCTTTTTTATGCTGCTCGAATCTGTTTCTTTTGTATCTGACACAGTTTGCGTCACAGATACCTCATTTTTTTTATCTTTATTTTCATTATCTTTACAGCCATTAAGTAAAATTAACGCTGCAAAGAGCAATATAGCTGCAATAACTTTTTTACTCATAAAATTCCCCGCTTTATAGTACAAATTGTAAAAATTAATAATTTTATTTTAGCATAAATACTCCAAAAAGTCAAGGCGGGCGCTGCATTAATAACAAAAAAGCCATACAAAAAAAGGTTACTACTCAGTTATACTGAAAAATATAGAAATGTGTCCAAAGGTGTAATGCGATCGGAATGCCCTGTCCGAATCCCCATAGTAAAAACTCATGTAAATTACAAAAAAAATTTATCTTCCACACGAAACCGAATTAAGCCTTTTTCTTCTTTCCATATGATCAGGCAGCACCATTGACATGAAATTATAAAATTTCCTTGAATGATCAGGGTATATTAAATGCGTGAATTCATGATAAAATACAAGCTCAATAAGATCTGTATCGTATTTTATAAGATTTTTATTTATATTTATTTTTCCTTTGGAAGGATTACAGCTCCCCCATCTTGACACCATATATTTGTATGAATACTGAGGTGACTCAGAAACATACTGTTTGAATACCTGATACACCTTGCTTGCTATAATACCAAAATAACAGATGCATTCATCATCATACCATTTTTTTATCACAGATCTTATTTTCTCTTTATCTCTGGAATCTGTATAAACCAGCAGCTCAGCATTCTCTTTTACAGCACAGCATTTATCCGAATCAATAACTTTTATTATGTATTTGTCTCCCAGAAAATACACCGGTTCGCCGTCACTGTATGTTCTGTGCTTTTCATTTTCAGTTATAAGATTTTTGGGCTTTTCAACAGCTCTTAATATGTAATCAGCCTTTTGTCTGAGAAATGTATCTATGTATTCAGTAGAAATAAATCTGTTCGCAGAAACACATATTTGTCTGTCTGAATTTATCCTTACATTTATATTTCTGACATTTTTGTATGTCAGTTTGTAGCTCAGCTGCTTTCCGTTTATAACAACCTGTCTTATCATTTTATTTCCCCTTTTTATCTTGTTTTTATTCAGTATATTACATATTATAATATATTTGTAAGAATTTTGCAATAGGGTTTGAAAAAATTCTCCGCAAAATTATTTATTTCACGGAGATTTTCAATATTTATGCTGACTGCTGTGTATCTATGCATTCAAGGGCACTTACCGCATCCCAGAAAAAGCTTTCTTCGCTGACTTTTTCAACAAATCCCGCTCTTTCCATTGTTCCTTTTACTCTTGGCTGAACACCGCTGAATAGAATTTTTACGCCTTTCTCAGAATATTCACTGTACAATGTTTCCAGTTCTGCAATAGCCGAGTCATCTATCATCGGAACACCCCTCATTGAAAATACTATTGTTGACGCATCTTCAAATTCGTGAAGAACTGCTGTGAGCTTGTCCTGTGTACCGAAAAACAAAGGACCGGCCAGATATACAAGCTTTGTGTCCCTCATTGAAGGGCTGAATTCATGACCTGCTTTCTGCAGTCTCTTTTTATCTACGTCACTTACCTCAACGTTAAGCTTGCAGCTTTTAAGTATAAATATAAACATTGAGAGAATAACACCGATAAGTATTGCTATTGTAAGATCAAAAACAACAGTAGCAAGCATAGTAATAATGAACTGAGCGGCAGAATTCTTAAGCTTTTTGCTGAAAATGTTTTTTATTCCGCTCCATTCATTCATTCTCCATGCTGTTACCATAAGAACTCCCGCAAGAGCAGCAAGAGGTATCTTTGACATAACAGGACCGAGCAGGAACATTGAAGCTATAAGTGTAACAGAATGAAAAACACTTACGAGTCTTGTCTGTCCGCCTGATTTTATTGCAACACTCGTACGCGCAATGGCTGCAGTAGCAGGAACTCCTCCGAACAAAGGAATAAGCATATTTCCAAGTCCCTGTGCCATAAGTTCTCTCTGTGCATCTATCTTTTCGTTTTTCATTTTTCCGGCTGATGCGCCGCATAACAGGCTTTCAATCATACCAAGTGCCGCAATGCTTATTGCAGGAGATATAAAGTTTTTAAGATTATTAACAGAAATGCTGCTTAAATGCATTCTGTCTTCAAGAAATAATGTTTTAGGAATTGAACCGACCTCTGCAACATCAAGTTTTAAGATAAGCTGGAGAATAAGTGCTATAATTATTGAAGCGAGTGATGCAGGAAATTTTGCATTAAGCTTTTTAGGGTAAACCACCATTATTATGATTACAACTGCACCGAATAGAATTGCCTGAATATTTGGTGAAAATCCAAGCTTTCCGTATGAAATAATTTTCTGTACTGCGTTTTCACCCTCTGATGAAGTACCAAAGAAATTATCTATCTGTCCTAATGCTATAATGACAGCTATTCCGGACGTAAAACCTGTAATAACAGGTGCAGGAATATATGAAACAAGATTCCCCACCTTAAGCAATGCTGCAATTATAAGTATTGCACCTGATATAAAGCCCGCAATGAATACGCCCTCTACTCCGTACTTTACCGAAAGTGTAAGAAGAATTGCGGTCATTGCTCCCGTAGGACCTGATATCTGGTATGACGCACCACCAAGGAGTCCTATAAAAAGTCCTGCTATGATAGCAGTTATCAGTCCTGAAGCTGCATCGGCACCCGAGCTTACACCAAATGCAAGGGCAAGCGGCAATGCTACTGCTGCAACTGTAAGTCCTGACATAAGATCTAAAGATAATCTTTTAGAACTGTAACCCTTAAACTCTTGTTTCAAATCTGTTACATATTTTCTCAGCATTGAAAAACAACATCTCTCTTCTGTTTTATTGAATTTTTACACGACATTTGAAATTATAACACTTTAGAGACGTTATTTCAACCATAAGACTCAACAAAATTTGTGTATAAATATACTAAGATTAAGGACAAGGTGCTTAATCTTAGTCTTTAGTACATGTATTTGCAATGATTCTTACAGTTTCAGCCGCTATCATAAGTCCTGCAACTGAGGGAGAAAACGCTGTACTTCCAGGAATTGCTTTACCATGAGATGCTTTTTCCTTACATTCTCCCTTAGGTGTCACCGGTGTTTCCGTTGAATATACCACAGTAAGTTTTTTTACTCCTCTGCGTTTTAACTCATAACGCATAACTCTGGCAAGAGGACAGACTGACGTCTTATAAATGTCAGCTATTTCAAACTTTGAAGGATCAAGCTTATTACCTGCCCCCATACTGCTTATTACAGGCACACCATTTTCCTGTGCCCGCATTATGATTTCAATCTTTGCCGTTACCGTATCAACTGCATCTATAACAAAATCATATTCTGAAAAGTCAAATTCCCCTGCGTTTTCCGGCATAAAAAAACATTGGCGTACATTTACGGATGCAAGCGGGTTAATATCAAGAATACGTTTTTTCATAACATCCGTTTTTTCCATTCCTATTGTAGAATGCAGTGCAATTATCTGTCTGTTAAGGTTTGTAATGCTTACAGTGTCATTATCCACAAGCGTAAATTTTCCTACACCACTCCTGGCGAGTGCTTCAGCAGCATATCCACCCACACCGCCTACTCCGAAAATAGCAACGTGTGTATTCTGAAGACGTGTTATCGTTTCCTCACCAAGTAAAAGCTCTGTTCTCTGAAATTGATTTTCCATATATATTTTCCTTTGCAGATTTATTTTTTTATGTCTTACATTTATATTTTTCCTGTTCCGCCATTCATACTGGGTACTTTTCTTTCCTGATGCTTATTAAAATCTGTTACATTATTTTTACTCAACCTGAACTATTCACAGAGCAATATTGAAATGTAATAAATCTCCAAAATCAATTTAAAAAGCAAAAAAATTTTAAACGCTGAGCAAATATCACATTAAGGATTTGAAAATAGGTACAACTATCCCGTAAATAAAATTTTCACTTTTTTTAATTTTTAAGATACTCTTTATAATATCACACTTTAAGCGTATTTTCAACAAAAACCAACTGGAAAGGAAAAATAGAATGCCCGATATAGAAAAATTTCCTCACAGGACAGAATAAATGAAATCACAGATAAGCTTGAAAAAGGCGTTATGAAGTTGTTTGAGGGCGACAGGTTCAGACTAAAGGAAATATATTCTGCACTAATTGCGGAATAAAATCAAGCAATACTTGTCCTAAATGCAGTGCAGTAATTAAACAGAATGATAATTTTTGTCATCGGTGCGGAAATAAAATATCAGACAATTAATAGTTTACAAGATAACTAATTAAGAGTATAATAAAGCTGCAAAGATATTGAAAAATGTCTTTGCAGCTTTATTGATTTTATTTGAATTGGGGTAATCATAATGTGGATTTTGTTTTCTTTGTTATCTGCACTTTTTGCAGGTATGACAGCTATATTAGCCAAAATAGGCATTGTTAATACTGATTCTACAGTTGCAACTGCAATCCGCACAATAATAGTTTTAATATTTTCATGGCTTATGGTGTTTGTGACTGGTTCACAAAATACAATATTTGATATTGAAACTAAAACAATTATATTTTTGATCTTGTCAGGTATTGCAACAGGTGCTTCATGGCTTTGCTATTTTAAGGCTCTTCAATTAGGTGATGTAAACAAAGTTACTCCTATTGATAAATCCAGCACGGTACTAACTATGATACTGGCTGTTATTATTCTTGGTGAAAAGCTTACAATAGCAAAGTTGATTGGAATAATAGCAATAGGCACAGGTACATATATGATGATAACTAAAAAAAGTTTTGAAAAAGCAGAAAAATCAAATGGTAAATGGATTATGTATGCTGTTTTATCTGCGGTTTTTGCAAGTCTCACTTCAATACTTGGTAAAATTGGAATTGTAGGAACAGAATCAAATCTCGGAACAGCAATAAGAACGATAGTAGTATTATTTATGGCTTGGATTATTGTTTTTCTAAGGAAAAAGCAGAATGAGATTAAAAACATAGATAAAAAAAGCTGGATTTTTATATGCCTTTCAGGTATGACAACTGGTTTATCGTGGCTGTGTTATTATAAAGCTCTTCAGACAGGTGAAGCAAGTGTAGTTGTTCCTGTGGATAAGCTTAGCATACTTATTACTGTTGCCTTTTCATATTTTGTTTTAAAAGAAAAACTTACTAAAAAATCATTTGCGGGGCTGCTTATCATTGCAGGTGGTACAATGACACTGTTAATATAGGATAAGTTACATATAGTTTATTATAATATAAAAGCAACCAGTTTTCATATTTTACGAAGAATAGCGTTTACTGATTACGTCATAGGAAGAAATTGTATCAATCATATTATATCCAAGTGTTGTTTTTTCGCTTGGTTCATAGTAAGTATCAGAATCATTCGGATTTCTGTAAATGTTTAATTCACAGCCGTCAACGGCGATAAGATTATATTTATTTTTGTATAACCCTAAAGGAAATCTGTTATTGAATGCTTTAAGAAGGTATCTCAGTGCATCAAGCTTTAATTTTGAACGTTGCTGTATTAACGCAGAGCTGCAAGGTATGTTATCTGTATTAAAATCAAAATATTTTACAAGTTCCAGATTGGTATTAGTATTTCCAATTACAATGAGAAAAGTTATTACGTCAATAAAACTCAATTTACGCTTACGTGTAAAATCTTTTCCTGGGTTTACTACAAATTCCGAAGAATTAGAAGACATGTATTCTATTTCACTTTTTAAGTGAAAGTTGAATTTGTAGTCAATTTACGTATTTTAGTGGTTTATGGATGTTTCCTTATACCACTATGAATAATTCAGAATTTAGTTTCACCTTAAAAACAACAGCCAGCAGACAGATAAACTATCCTGTCTGCTGGTTGTGTTTTAAGATTCTGAAAGATAAAGTGAGACCTTATCTTGTATACGATCTGCGGTCTCTTTTGCTGTTCCTTCTCCTGAAAAGAATTTCTGCATCTCGTCTTGGCAATAAGATAAATTTTTGGTAACTGTTCAGGACCAATGTCATTTAGTTAAGCACTGGTATAATGTTCCTATTCTCTTTTAAAGCGCT
>OBID01000129.1_pt1 | contig 32922 bp, 33 predicted proteins | sample 1519781 | NCBI WGS metagenome assembly OBID01 (sample SAMEA3991478, study PRJEB22521) | metagenome | biome: anthropogenic terrestrial biome; feature: sewage plant; material: sludge | place: Sweden | collected 2012-09-26 | reverse complement strand
GGAAATGATTAACGTTGAAAACTCAAGAAAACCATGATATTAAAGCTTATTGAAACTTACATAAAAGTATGTTTTTGAAAGCTGGTCTTAAAAAAGCCCGTAAAGCTTCACAATTCTCAAAACGTTAATATTTACCGATATTTACAATTTGGACATCTCGCATTTTGCGAGGTGTTTTTTTGAAAAATTTACACCAGTCATGTTTAGAATGACTTTAGATAAGTGTTGCGTCTGTCTGTCTTTTGACACGAATGGCACGTCAGACACAATACAATAGAAGTGAGATGCTTATGACCTACCGAACATTTTTAGAATTAGTCGAAATTAGAACCAAGTTAGCCAGTTTATTTCCTTTTATCATGGGTGTTTTATTTGCTATGACTTATTTTGGTGAGGTGCAGTGGTTAAATACCTTTATCTTTTTCATCGGGATGACGATTTTTGATATGGTAACAACGATGATTAACAATTATATGGACTATAAAAAAGCTAAATCCAAAACCTATCAGATGACAGAAAATATCATTGGGCAATCAGGCATCCCGCTCAAGCTTGTGCGTCATCTCATTTTTATCATGCTCTTGATGACGATGGGCATTGGCATCTATTTAACCAGTCAAAATGGTTGGGTATTTATGCTGATAGGTGGGATTTGTTGTTTGGTTGGCGTTTTCTATACCTGGGGGCCTATTCCACTCTCAAGGATGCCTTTAGGTGAGATATTTAGCGGGCTGTCAATGGGACTGGGGATTTTTATCTTAACGATTTTGACCAATGTCACGCATTATCCACCGATCTACCTACAGCTTAATTTTAGTAGCGGGCTATTTCAGCTTGAGGGCAATATTTACTCGCTTGCAGCGATCATTTTAGCGTCATTGCCCTTGATCAGCTCAATTTCTAATATCATGCTAGCTAACAATCTAAGAGATTTAACGATGGATATCGAAAATCACCGCTATACCTTAATCTACTATATCGGACGTCCAACGGGGGTAATCCTCTTTAAATTTCTTGCTTTACTTGGTTACGGGACCATTATCATTGGCTTATTAGCAGGTATTTATCATTGGCCGATTTTAGTGACCTTGGCTTCATTTCCGATTGTTTTGAAAAATACGCGAGCATTTGAACAGACATTGCCGCATCCCAAATGCTTTCAATATGCGATTAAAAATTTAGTGACTTTTAATACGCTATATGCGCTGGGATTGGCCCTTAGTCTGCTCGTTACTGGTGTGAACTTCTAGTATCCGTGCGCCCAAGTCAGTTCTTGCTAAAAATAGTTGACATCTTTAACTTGCTTTGGTTTAATGACTTAATAAGTAGGAAAATTGTATCCTGTGGTGAGAATCCACAAGATATATGGAATAGAGGATAACCATGTTTACATCTCGAAAAAAAATGAATGTCATAGAACTAGAATTTTTAAATATGTTATATGATTACTGTCTTGATCCTCATTTAACAGAACGGGAAAGAAAGATTGGACTTATGGCTAAACAGGATTTGGAAAAGGGAAGATATGCTGTAGCTGTCCTTAACCAAGTGATTTCAAGCTTGCAACAAGAAGCGATAATGCATCATTTAACAGCTGATGCGTCTATTTTTTATAAAAAATTAAATCCAATCATGGATAAACTAGTCCCTATTGGGATGAATCGAGGCTCTATGATGCTTAATCGTAGTTATTTAGACTAGATATTAAGTAATAGAGAAATGATGAGAACTTATCGCAGGAGTTAGCTTGAGTTATATATTTTTAGGCTAGCAATTTTACAACAAAAAAAATGACCGCTAATTGATCGATTGGCAGTCATTTTTTTGTGCTAAGCACGATAAAACTCAGGCAAGATAAACTGATCCTGATTTTCAAACTGTAGCGCGAGTTGGAGCATCAAAATTTCGGAGTTTTTTCTGCCCCAAAGTTGAACGCCTTGCGGTAGATTGGTTTCAGTCTCTAGGTAGACAGGAAGTGAGAGCGCAGGCTGTCCGGTTAGATTGCTGATGAAAGTATAGGGAGAAAAAGTTAGGAAGGTTTCAAAAGCTTGTTCGATGATGTCAGTCTGTTCTGGAAAGTCATATCGGCTAATGTCAGCCATCTTTTCTAATAGCTCAGAGCTGATGAAGGCTTCCCCAATTTTAGGTGCTGTCTTTGCTGTGGTAGGGGTTAAGAAAAAATCATAGTGTTTAAAAATCTTGTCGTCAAAAGTCGCGCAAGCAGCATCCCATGCGTTTAGGGCTTGAACATAAGAAGCGGTATCTGCCTTTCTGCCAGCCTCTAGGAGGGCATAGGTTAAGGGTTCGACGTCATCAAGGCTGATTTTTCGGCCTTGTGCTGCCTCCCAAGGTTGGAGCATGGCAAGGGTTTCGGCTGCGTTCATCTGATAGTAGGTTCGAATCAGGGCGCGGGCGTCTAGTGGGAAGGCGATTTCTGTGACCTGATGGCCTTGTGATTTTAGGAAGTCGACGGTTTTGTGGAGCGCGGCTTTCGCTGTCTCCGAAATGTCAATGCCTGAGATCGGTGTAGCTGTTGAGAAGGCGATGGTTAATGGCCGATCAATCTCAGTCAAATGGTGCAAGGTTGTTTTATCTAACATGGGTGCTTGATAAGGATCAGCTTCCTGGAAGGTTTGCATTTCTGCTAGAAAACTCGCTGTATCACGAACAGAAACAGTCAAAGCGCCCGAAGTAGAGGCACCTTGCCAGCCACGGTAGTTGCTTGGGCCTTGAGGCATGCGGCCACGCGTCATTTTTAAGCCGATGAGTCCAGAAAATGATGCGGGGATACGGATAGAACCACCGCCATCTGAGGCGCCAGCCATGGGGAAAATGCCTGCGGCCACAGCAGAGGCTGCGCCACCGGAAGAACCGCCAGAGTAGAAGGCGCTGTTCCAAACGTTGCGCGTATCGCCATAGAGTGCGGCATCTGAGATATTTTTAAAGCCAAATTCAGGGGCATTTGTCTGACCAAAGGGGGTTAGACCAGCTGCTAGCAAGGACTTGACATAGTTGTCGTCGGAATGGGCGATGTTATCTTTAAAGAGTTTAGAGCTAGCAGTTGAAGGGAGGCCTGCATGATCTTGTCCCAACATTTTGAGTGGGAAAGGAAGGCCTGCAAAGTACCCTTTTTTCGTTTTGGGGAGATCGGCTTGCGCGTGTTTCAGATCATAAGCGACCACTGCATTATAAGTCGGGTTGACGGCTTCGATCTTTTTTTCGGCGAGTGTTAATAACTCGGCTGAAGTGGTGTCACCTTTGTGAATTTGTTGGGCCCAATAGGTCGCATCTTTAATCTTGACCATCTTTCATTTCATCCTCTTTGGGTGTGAAGTCGCCACCTAGATATTTTTCAGAAAGCTTGGTCATGGTGCCATCTTTCTTGAGTTTAATTAAAGTAGTATCAACTTTTTTCTGTAAAGCTTTACCTTTACTATCTTTACCAAAAATAAAGTAGCTAAAGCCAGTGTGCTTATCTGTTTCGCCTAAAGTAATCGGCTCTACCTTGAGTTTGTAGTCATTTTGTTTAATGATTTGGGTCAATGAAATCTGATCATAAATGACAAAATCACTCTTGCCAGAATCCACATCCGCAACATAGGATGTCAAAGGATAGCTAGTATCCATATATTTGAGGTTCATGGCCTGGTCAGGATGTGCCTTGTTCCAAGTTTCGAGCATGGTTGCGACTTGAACACCAGGCAAGACTTCAGTCGTTTTACCTGCTAAGTCAGACAAGGTTTTGACTTTTAGGTCAGGTTTAACCGCGACGGATGTCGCTGATTTAGAAAGTGGTAATGAGTAATTGTATTTTTCTGCGCGTTCAGGTGCCCAAGATAAAGCATTAGCAGCCATTTGGAAACGGCCATTATCAACGCCAGATAAAACAGAGTTAAAATCAATCACTTGAAATTTTACCTTGTACTCAGGAAGTTGTTTAAAAACAGCGCGTGCTAACTCAATGTCAAAGCCTGTTAATTTGTCGTCAGCAATGTAAGTATTTGGCTTAGAGTTCGCATTTGTTGCGATGATAATTTCTTTTTGCGTAGGCTTAAGACTTTCCTTTTTACCGCAGGCGGCAAGCACTCCGAAAGAAGTGAGAGAAAATAAGGCTATTCCTAAAAGTATTTTTTTATTCATTGATATATCACGGGTTTTTGAAAACCCTTCCTTTCTATATTATTTAATTTTAGCAAAAATTTAAACTTCTCTGGCCTGAGGTGTTTATAAATTTTGTCAGGCACGCTTAAAAATTAAATATGCTATACTTTTAATTAGACAAGCATTACTAAATAATACCAAGGGTGGGATGACGATGGCAGTTTTAGTATTAGGAGGAGCTGGTTATATCGGCTCAAACATGGTGGATACTTTGATTCAAAATCAGGAAGAGGTAGTAGTGCTAGATAACCTTTGCACAGGCTATCGGCGAGCGGTTCATGAAAAAGCTCACTTTTATGACGGAGACATCCGTGATAAGGCTTTGTTACGCCATATTTTTGAGACTGAAAAGATTGATGCTGTCATGCATTTTGCAGCATTAACGCTTGGCCGAGAATCTGTTGAACAACCCTTAAAGTACTTCAGTAACAATGTCTATGGCACACAAATTGTCCTTGAAGTCATGCAAGAATTTAAGGTGAAACCTATCGTTTTCTCGTCGTCAGCAACTGTCTATGGCAATACAGATCAAGCAACCATAGATGAAGCAACGGTAACACAACCTCTCAATCCGTATGGCCATAGTAAAGTCATGATGGAAACAATGATGCAGGATGTGGCCCAATCATCAGACATGACCTTTGTCGCCTTGCGCTATTTTAATGTTGCGGGTGCCAAAAAAGACGGCGCACTAGGCGAAGTACGACCTAGATTGATTCCCACCATTTTACAAGTCGCACAGGGCAAGATTGATCACTTAACTCTTTATGGTGATGACTACAATACGCCAGACGGCACCTGTATTCGTGACTATATTCACGTCTCAGATTTAGTAGAGGCTCATCTCTTAGCCCTCAAGTATCTCCAAAATGGTGGTCAAAGTGAAACCTTTAATCTAGGCTCGTCTAAAGGTTATTCAAATTTAGAAGTCCTTGAAGCTGCTAGAAAAGTAACAGGAGAAAAAATACCAGTTGACATCATCCCAAGTGCTGTTGGAGATGCGCCAGTTTTAATTGCTTCTAGTGAAAAAATTCATAAAATTTTGGGTTGGCAACCGAAGTCTAGCAATATTGAGGAAATTATAAGTGATGCTTGGCAATGGCAGCGTCAATTTCCTAATGGTTATGATGTTAGAAGTTAAAAACTGATGATAAGATTTTTTATATTTATAATTGAGCGTCTCACAGTTTGTGGGATATTTTTTTATGATAAATTTATGATGAATTCTGTTACCATATAAGATGGGAATAAAATATTTTTAAAAAGTGTATAGATTCGGTGAAGTCATTCGTTATATTTATGAAGCCGAAGAAAAACCGCGAACAAACCGCTTGGACGGAGTGTTAGCGTAGGTCAAGTTTCAAAATTTCATGAAATGAAATCGCAGAAAGGAGGTAGCAAAACTTGAAATTAGATGGATTTGAGCAGATGTTAGTAGAACTAGCGCGCGAAGTTTCCTACTATTTGCGTAAAAATGGCGCCAGTTATGAAGATGCGGAAGATATTGCGCAAGATGCTCTGGTTAAAATTATCGAAACGAGTCATGTGCTACCACCGGACACGATGAGAGCTTGGCTTTATAAGGTGGCGATTAATCAGTTTCGAGATTTATATCGGCGAAAACAACGCTATGCTGAGATTCTGGAAGTGCACTTTGCGACCTTTGATGAACATGTTACAGCATTTGAGATGGAGAATCTGGAAGATGCTTACGTGAGTCGAACCTTGCATTTACTCAAACCGAATTATACGGAGCTGTTACTCTTGCGTTATGATGAGACATTGAGTCATGAGGAGATTGGTTTCCTCTTGGATATGAAATTAGACACGGTCAATACGACACTATACCGTGCCAGAAAAGCGTTTAAGAAAATCTATTTGGAGGTAAAAGAAAATGACGAAATTTGATGCTGATAAATTTGAAGAAGTGGTGAAAAAAAGTAAGCAGAAAAATCGAAAAAAAAGTATTTTAATGGTCGTGATTTCTGTTGTTTTGTCAATTATCTTTGTTTTGGGGATATTGTTCGGTATTTTTTGGATGAACGATCGTCATGGTTATGAAAATGCTAAATATCTTGAGGTGAAAACACGATTCATGACACCAAATGTGCAGACACGTAACTTGCCTCAATCAGATATTGGGTTATTTAACGGTAAAAATATAGCAGAAGTAGAAAAAGATGTTGATGGTTATCCAGTAGAGTGGGGAAACATTTCAGGCACCTATAATATTTTCACTAAGTTAGGAAAGGTAGACATCTATAGTATAGGTGGCAAATCCTATCCTGAAGGTCGAAGAATGAACTTTTTCAATCCGAATATCACTTACAAATATATTACGGCTGATACTCAGGATAAAGCCATTAAAGAAAAAAATTATACAAAGAAAAAAGGAAAGAACGGGTCATCATGGACGAGATTTCCAGAAGATTTGTATGAAAAAATCACTTACCCGAATGATTTAGAAAATATTGTCAAAGCAGAAAATCGTGTGGTTGAAGTCGGTATTTCTTTTGACAAACCCTATACTTATGAAGAAGTCCAAAAGATGTTACCTGATAATTTGACACAAGCATGGTATTGGGTGAGCGAAGGCGAGCAAGCGAGTAAGAAAACAGAACATATCCATTTGAATGATGCAGATGAGGATATATTTGCCCCGACAGTGACCTTTGGCTACTCAAATAGTAGTGATTTTAAATATGGAGATCTTCAATTAGGCGACTACTGGAAAGGTGACAATGGTCTTAATACAGCTTTTGAAATGCTGAAAACGGATTATTCACTCAAAATGGAGAAGGATGAACAGAAAATTTTAGACGGTATTTTGAAAAATAATCACCTGAAAAATAAAAAAGATATGTTGCTCAATGGGATTGTTTTAACAGGCAGAAGTGAAAACTTTAAACAATTAGAAGGTAAATCTTGGATACAAGCTGCCTCAGCTGGTGCGAGTGCGGAGATAGTCCCTTATATCAAACCAACCAAATAATAGCAATAGTCCCTTTAATTAATAGAAAATGTCCCACTTTATAAAATGAAACAGGAAAACTATTTTGAAAATCATCCTTTTCAAAATAGTTTTTTTATCTCTTGACCCTAACGTAAGGTCATAGTTTATAATAGAGCTATAGTCAGGAGGAACACATGAACATCAAAGAAGTAGCCAAACTAGCTGGCATCAGTGTCCGCACCTTACACCATTACGATAAGATTGGTCTTCTGGTACCAACTCGGAATGTGTGGAATGACTACCGCGATTACTCAGACGATGATTTGGATAAACTCCAGCAAATTTGTTTTTTCAAGGCTTGTGGCTTTCCCTTGACCGAAATCCAGCACCTACTTGAAAGCTCAAATTTTGATAAAAATCAGGCATTTGAGTTACAACGAAACTATTTATTGCACGAAAAAGACCGCATCACAACGCTTTTAGACACACTAGAGCGCTCAATGCAAGACATGAAAGGAAGTCTAACCATGACACAAGCAGAAAAATTTAAAGGTTTTGACTTTACAAAAGAAAATCCCTACGAAAAAGAAGCGATAAAACGCTTTGGAACAAAGGCTGTCGCGCAAACCAAGGAAAAAATCGACAGCCTCTCTAATGATGGCAAGCAAAAAATATATGATCAAATGAATCAGTTATTTCACGACTTAGAAAATCTAAAGGACGAAAATCCTGCGGCTACCATTGCACAAGCAGCCATTGCCAACATGTATCATACTTTCAACGACACCTTGGGTTATCACTACACCTTAGAAGCCTTTGCAGGCCTAGGGCAATTGTATGTGCAAGATGAGCGTTTTACTGAAAACTTGAGACAGTATGGTGATGGATTCCCAGAATTTTTAGCGGCAGCTATGACATATTATGCCCAAAAGACTTAGCGCTAGTCTTTGCAAATTCCCCCTAGATACGCTATACTTTGAGTAAAGAAAACGCATTCAAATAGAGGGAGAAAGACAAAATGTCAATCAAATTAATCGCTACAGATATGGATGGGACCTTTTTAAACAGTCAAAAAGACTATAATCGCGAGCGTTTTGCTGACTTGTATGCTGAGCTGAAAAAACGCGACATCAAATTTGTCGTTGCCAGTGGCAATCAATCTTTTCAACTCAAGTCCTTTTTTCCAGACATTTCAAATGAACTCACTTTTGCAGCTGAAAATGGTGCCCATGTCATTAGCAAAGAAGAAGCATTATTTGCTGCAGATATGCCACGTCAGGCTTTTGAGAGAGCTTTGTCTATTTTGGCAGCCGATCATCAAGGAGAAGGCATCATCTGTGGGATAAAATCAGCTTATATTTTGGAGACAGCGCCCGAGACATTTTACAACTATACCCACCAATACTATCATCGGTTGGCAAGAGTGCCAGATTTATCAGCCATGTTTGATCAAGATACCATTGTCAAAATGGCTTTCAACTTTCCTGAACATCTTGTCGATGAAAAAATAGAGCAGTTAACGGAAGCCTTACAAGGCGTGCTATTTCCAGTCTCTACTGGCGAGGGGGACATTGACATTCTAGTCCCAGGTGTGACTAAAGCGAGTGCTCTAGCAGATCTTGGCAATTTGTGGGACATTCAACCAGAAGAAATGGCGGCCTTTGGTGATGGTGGCAATGATCTTGAAATGCTACAATTTGTCGGTCATGGTTATGCCATGAGTAATGCTATCCCAAGCATTAAAGCCATAGCAGACCATGTCATCGGGAATAATGATGAGGATAGTGTCCTGACACAAATCGAGAAAATCCTTGAGGCGAATGATTAGCAAAAAATCTCATCCAGAAAAGATGAGATTTTTAAATGCTTATTTTATACTCTTAATCCTGTTGCTGATAAACCTGATCACAAACCCAAGCGGTACGCAAGGCAGATTCGATGGTAGAGGGACAGCTTCCTTGGCCATTTAATTCATCCACAATCGTCTGGATTAAATTTTGATGCACATGTTCAATTGTACCTGCTGGAATTGCCGTTTCCTGTTCTGCTGTTTTAAGCTGGATGGGGTCGTTGGTAAAGCAACCAAAGTTAATTTCACCTTTTGACCCCACGATTTGGATATTATCTGCAACAGTATCAGTCGTAAAGCACCAATTCCCTGTCCCTGTGATATGATTGTCAAAAGCAAAGGACAAGGCAACGTTATCTTCTGGCGCATAATAACCCGCTTGATTCACGCTAAAAGCTGCGACTTTTTCAATGGCACCAAAGAAAAAGTCCAGAATATCAAGTGTATGTACAGCCATATCCATAAAAATGCCACCACCAGAAATCTCAGGTTGGACGTGCCAATGCGTGCCATTGATCTCATCTTTAGCAGCCGGCCGGTAATAGGCAACATTGACAAACCGCACATCACCGATAGTACCAGCGTCTAATAGCACTTTGACTTCGGTAAAGCGTGGTAAAGTTCGGCGATAATAGGCGACAAAGGCTTTAACATTTGCTTTTTTAAAGGCTTCTGAAATTTCTAAGGCTTCGTTATAGGTCAGCGCGATTGGCTTTTCGATATAGCAGACTTTACCAGCTTCAGCACAGCGAAGGGCGTAGTCCTTGTGTGAGCCAGGAGGCGTGGCGATATAGACAGCGTCCACCTTAGGATCTGCGAGCAAGTCATCGACTGAGGCGAAGACCTTCTCGACATGGTGACGTTTGGCGTAATCCTCTGCTTTAGCGAGCGTTCGATTGGTGACGCCGTACAAAACAGAATTTTTGGCCTTGTAAAAGCCAGGTCCACTTTTCTTTTCTGTGACATCACCCGTACCAATCATGGCCCAATGAATTGTTTTCATAGTTATTTACCTTTCTGCGATTTCACAAAGTGAAATCTTGAAACTTGATCTCCGCTTACGCTCCGTCCAAGCAGTGTCGTTTGCGATCTTACATCAGCTCAAATTCTTTTGACTTTGTAAGTGTTTTCATGCTTCATTATACCACGACAAATAAAAAAGAAAGACTTTGAGTAGATAAAAGTCATTTCTTTTTGAAGGTTTTGTAAGTTTCATAACGTTTGCGCAAACTTTCCAAAGCTTTCTTTTCAGTTTGGTGTTTCGCATTTGGAAAGGCCTTGAGTATCCGCGCCCGTATCCTTTTTTGGTGCGCCATTAAGCTCTCAATCTCTGTCGTCAGAGTTTCAGTCAGCTCATCTTTATGGTTATCGAATTTCTCAGATGCGTCCACAGCAAAATTGCCGAGATTTTCGGCCAAGGTGTCACTGCCACGGCGGATCATGCGTGAGAGTTCATGCACCTGCTGTAAATCGCGGTTAAGGTGAGCGATGGCAACCACGGTGATGATGACATCTGTGAGCAAAATGAGGTAAAAAAGGCTGATGATAAGGGTGACCGGCAGGGTCGGCAAGTGCTCCAAAATCTTAGCGATGATCGGCTGGATGATTTTAATCAGAAAGACACCCGCAAGGCCCCACATAAAAGAAAATTTCAGGCAAATAAAGCCACCGATATTAAAAGGCTCTTGGGAATAATCCCACCATCTCATATGGAACAATTTTTCTAAAACATAGCCACCGACTAACTCTAGCAGACTTGCGATGATGACGGAGGCCAAGAAAAGGAGGGGGAGATTATCTGCAATCGGTTTTAAAAAGAGGATAAAGAGCACCGCTCCAAAACCATAAATAGGACAAACAGCGCCGTTAAGAAAACCACGATTGACAAATTTACCGGTATTGACGGAGGCATAAATGACTTCGAGACACCAGCCAAGAACGGCATAGGCTGGAAAATAGGTCAGAAAAGTTAGCACGATGTGTTCAGATAACATGATAGCTCCTTTACTTTTTAATCTGATTTTACTGAATTATGAGTTGCTTTATCTTCATCTTAGCACATTGTTTAGGAAATTGTGTGCTAGAAAAAGTTTATGGTAAACTAAGGATAAATCAAAAAATACTTTCAGGTTCATCTGAAGGGCAAAGGAAGTGGTGAAACAAAATGAAAATACGACGCGCTCAATCAGCAGATGCCATCTCAGTCGTTGCACTCTATCAATCTTTGGTAGGAACACCAGGTTGTCCTTGGCATGCAGACTATCCGACGCTTGAAAATGCCCAATCAGATATTAGTAGTAGTTCGCTCTACCTTATCGAAGATGAAACTGGTGAGATTTTAGCGGTCGCATCAGCAGTAGAAGAGACAGATTTGGATGCTTTTGAGTTTTGGTATCAGCAAGTAACTAATTGGCGTAGTCTTTCGAGAGTTGCTGTGCGCCAATCCGTTCAAGGACGAGGGCTTGCCCAAACGCTGATTTCAGCTATTATTGATGCGTTGAGTGAAAGAGACAGTGCGGGATTACGCCTACTTGTCTCTCAGGATAATTTGTCTGCTCTAGCCTTATACAAAAAATTAGGCTTTAAACAGGTCGGTCAATGCTTTGCCTATGGTGCAGACCGGGACTGCTATGAGCTGATTTTAAAAAGCTGACAAGCCTCGTATCAAAGGTTTGTCAGCTTTTTATTGGCATAGTCATGCATTAATTTCGGAATTTCCGCAGAGATTTGTGTTGGTAGCACGACATAGCGTTCCCGCGCTAAGTCGTCCGCAATCGCTGAATGGGCATAAACGGCAGCTAAGACTGCTTGCTCAAGTGATGTTCGAAATTGACCAGAGAACCCAGCGATTATACCAGCAAGGGTATCACCCATACCGCCAGTTGCTTGATACGGGCCGCCAATGGTGAGTTGGAAAACTTGATCAGCTGTGTAAATTTCTGTCTGGTATTTTTTTAGGACAAGAATGGGGCTTGGCTTGAAGGTCGCAAGTGCAGCCAAATTTTTTGCCGGCGTTTGTTCAGCAATCTCAATCTGGCTCAAACGCTGCCATTCCATCTCGTGTGGTGTCAAAACAATCCGCGCATCTGGCAGATCAAGCTGGTGTTCAGCTAATAAAGTTAGGGCTGAACCATCTAGAATCAAAATCTGATCAGATCTGACGCTGTTTAAGGTCGCAGTCAAAATCGCCAACTGTTCTCCCAGACCAGATCCGATGAGGACGACATCAGCTTTCGTTATGAAAGCAGTCAAATCTTGCGTGTAGTCTGTGACCATTGCTTCCGGCAAGTGGCTGTGGAGGGCTGTGAAATTACTAGGATGAGTCGCGACGGTGACGAGGCCGGAACCGCTATTGACGGCGGCCAGGGCGTTCATGATGACAGCGCCACCGTACTGTTCGGTGCCACCGATGATCAGAATCCGACCATAATCGCCCTTATGCGTGGCGTTGGCGCGCTTGGTGATCGTTTGTTCGAGAATCTCCTGTGTCAATTTGTGCATCATCGCTCTATTCACCATTTTCACGGAACCAGGCCTTGTCGCTGCCTTCGTTTTCGGTTAAAATCTTATGCATGGTTCGTTGCGCCTGTGGCACAAACATTTGTGGCTCTGGTGAGACAGGTAGCCATTTGACTTCAAGGGTCTCATCGCCATCGGCCTGAATGCGCCCACCTACTAATTGCACTTCAAAGCCAATCGCGATATTTTCTTGCGCGTCACCCCAAGCATTTTTATCTGTGATATGCGTAGAAAGTCCTAAAACTCGAACGACTTCGACATCAAGACCTGTTTCTTCCTTGAATTCACGCACGACCGCCTGCATGGGCGATTCTCCGTAATCCAAGAAACCACCAGGAAAGCCCCAACCAGTATCCGGCGAATCTGCCCGACGTTCTAATAAAATCTCCGTCCGGTCAGCGCTCCAAAGCACACCAAAAGCCGTCACGAAAATCATTCCTTGATGGCCCACTAGTGCCCTCATATCTGCAATATAATTTTTCTCCGTCATGTCTTACATCCTTTAAGGTTTTGAACTTCAAGCTAACTTCTTAGGAAAATAGATAATTTGTGAGCCTGCGCAAGCGCAGAAGTTTCATCAGCGACGAGTAATCGCAGGAGTACACCCAAATTCCTAATTTTCTACAGAAGTTTGTGGCTGCGGTTACTCGCCACAGAAAAACCATGTGCGACTATGTCGCACCGCTTTCAGTATCATGTTATTGATAACATAAATCTTATCATAATTTAGGGCGATTTTGTTATAATAAAAGGATGACCTCACAATCTTTACTCAAACCCAAGGAAAGAATCGATCAGCTGGCGACGAATGACGTGAAAATCATCCAGTCTCGCGACGTTTTTTCCTATTCAGTCGATGCCGTGCTCCTCAGCCGTTTTCCTAATATCCCCAAGCGGGGGCAAATCGTCGATTTGTGCGCGGGAAATGGTGCAGTCGGCCTGTTTGCAAGCAGCAGTACAAACGCCAGCATCGTTGCAATTGAAATCCAAGAACGCTTGGCAGATATGGCCACGAGAAGTGTGCAGTTGAACGAACTAGAGCAGCAAGTGCGCGTGATCCAGGATGATTTGGCTAATACACTAGACCATCTCAATCCTTCTAGCACAGACTTGATTTTCTGCAATCCGCCTTATTTTAAGATAGATGAAAACTCACGAATCAATGAGAGTGAGCATTATCTGTTAGCCCGGCATGAACTCGCAACCAATCTCGATGACATCTGTCGTATCAGTCAACAACTGCTCAAAACAAACGGCCATCTGGCCATGGTGCACCGACCAGATCGCTTTTTTGAAATTATCCAAACCATGACTAAATATAATCTAGTCCCGAAACGGATCCAGTTTGTCTATCCAAAAGCAGATCGAGATGCTAATATTCTACTGATTGATGCCATTAAAGACGGTAAACCTGGTGGCGAGAAATTCCTCCCACCCTTGATTTTGCACAAGTTTGACGGCAGCTACACAGACGAGGTACATCAGATTTATTATGGCTAACCAATATTTTTATGTCCTCTTATGTGCTGATCAGTCGCTTTATGCAGGTTATACCAATGATTTAGACAAACGGATCAAAGCCCACAATGCCGGACAAGGTGCTAAATATACCAAAGCCAGACGTCCGGTCGAGTTGGTTTATTCTGAAACTTTTTCAGATAAATCAGAGGCCATGAAACGGGAGTATTGGTTTAAGAAAACCTTGAGAACACGCCCTAAAAAAGAATCTTTTCTCCGTGAAAAAGGTATTATCATTGTAGAGGGACAGGTGACACATCTCTAACAATTTGACCAACAAAAAACACCTCCAAGTCTATATTGACTTGGAGGTGTTTTGCCGTTATTAGTAAATCAAGTCAAAGATTTCCATAGCAACAAGGTCGATGCTATCAAAATCAGAAGTTTCTTTGATTTTTGGATATTTTACGATGAAGACTTGATTTTCCCCATCAAAGCTGACGGTGATTTGAACTTCTTCGTCTTTTTCAAAGTTAAAAGTATCTTTTGGATCGCCTGATTCGACAAGTTTTTCCAATCGGTTAAGAATAGCAGAGAGATGTGATTTCATTTTATACGGATTCCTTTATGTAAGATATTAAAACGATTCATTGAATCGTTTTAACTTTTATTATTTTAACTTTATTTTACCATATTTATTGAGAATTTTGGCGTGTTTGATTGCTTTTTTCGCAAAATAGGCGACTTTTTTTGGTGTCCTGGCAACGGTTTTAACTGTTTTACCTGGTGCTTGGCGAACGATTCGAGCTGTCCGTCTCGGAATAGACTCCCCTTTTTCGGCCAGATATTGATCATTTGAGATGATTTTATCCAAATAGAACTCATAAACACGCAAGGCAAAGTTTTCTGCAGAAATCTCGTAAAGTTTTTGATCGTAGCGTGCTTGATCAAAGCTAGGTGTTTCTGTAATTGCAGCTAAGATGGTCGCTGCAATGTCATCATCACTCGCAAAAAGACGCCCAAATACGGGTTCAGTGATCAAACTTTGGAGATAAGCGTTATCCGTGGCTAAAACTGGTGTACCAGAGGCTAGCGCCTCAATATAGGTCAGACCTTGCGTTTCGCTAGTCGAAGCTGAGATGAAGAAATCCGCTGCTTTATAATAATAAGCCGTCTGGCTATTATCAACAAGCCCTGTAAAAATTACAATATCATCCAGGGCTAAGTCGCTAACTAGTTTCTGGAGTTTATCGGCATAAGGCCCGCTTCCGACAATCACAAGTTTAACCTTGACTTGATCTCGAATGGTCGCTAAATGCTTAACGATAGATTGGATATTTTTTTCTTCAGCAATACGGGATAATGACAGTAACATCGTTTCATCAGGTAGAATACCAAGACTTGCGCGCAAGTCAGCACAATCTTCTGCTGTAATTTCAGGACGTACAAATTTATTTAGTTCGATCCCAGTCGGGATCACTCGTTTCTCAAGGTTAACGCCATAACCATTGACAATGTCTAAGACGATCGCGCTAGGAACAATAATCCCATCCACACCGAATAAATAGCTTTTGATGATATATTTGACCATACCTGGACGCAGAATTTTGCCCTTAGCGATATAATGGACATAATCTTCATATTTCGTATGCAAAGTATGAATGACAGGAATCTTGAGCTGTCTCGCCACAAGCTTTCCTAACATGCCGACCCCAAACTCAGTTTGGGTATGAATAATATCGAGATGATAGGTTTGGGCAACTTGATAAGCTGCGACAACACCTTTAAGCACGATACGTCGCTCAGCCAGTGAGATCAAGGGGATGCTACTCAAACGAATGACATTGACTTGGTCATCGGCAGGATCAGCATGAGGATCTGTCGTTGTAAAAATAAAGACCTGATGGCCCATCTGGGTGAGTTGATTGGATAAGGTTTCGATTGACGTGGCGACACCCGAAACCTGTGGCAAATAAGAGTCAGTAAAAAGACCAATTCTCATAAATACTCCTTTAGAGATTGCAAACGACTCATCCTTTCTACAGTCATGATAGTCAAGACTGTAGAAGTATTGGTCGTTAGGACGTGCTTCAAAGGCACATTAACTATCTAAAACTTGTTGGTAAGCAGCAACGAGTTGGGTTGAGATGCTCTCAATTGACCGGCTTTCAGCGACACGGTGACCGGCTTCCTTTTTATCTATCTTGCCATCTAGTACCCCTCTAAGGGCAGAGACAAAGTCTTCATTCGTTGATACAAGTGTCGCTGCTGTATTATCAAGCCAGCCACCATAGACCGGAATATCACGCGCAACAACATTTTGGCCAGACGCAAGGGCTTCTAAGACGACAATCCCTTCAGTTTCCTCATGTGACGGGAAAAAGAAGACGTCGCTAGCAGTCATAGCACCTTCATAAATATCACCCTTGATATAACCTGGAAATTCTACATTGGTAGGGTGATTCTTCTTGACTAAGCGCCGTACCCAACCAGGAACAGTCCAAAGGTTGGTCTCACCAAACCAGATAAAGCGGACATCAGGCATCATTTCAGCTACCTTGACGAAATCATCGATACCTTTGCGCTTAAAGTAAAGCGCCGCACACATAACAATCTTTTGGTCGGGCAATACTTGAAAATGATTTTTAAAAGCCTGCTCTTTTTCAGGAGACTGGCAATATTTACTCAGGTCAATGCCGTTTGAAATGGCAACAACAGGGACATTCACGCCATAAGAGGTGATGAGTTGCTTCGAATAATCGGTTGGCGTGATGACCAAATCCGCATGACGGTATAAGAAGGTTAGATATTTTTTAACAATAGGGGCTAATAAATTTGAGCCGATAAAAGAATTTCTGAAATCTTCCATTGTTGAATGACCGTGGTAGATTACTTTCTTGCCCATTCGCTTCGCACGAAAAAGCAGCATAATGCTTTTGATGCCGTAAGTGTTGATATGTGCAATGTCAAAATCCTCGTGGGGATTTGTTGTATAATCAATGCCAGCAATGTCTAATGCTCGCTTTTGATGGTAGATAGCACGGCCAATGCCAGATTTACGTAAAAATTTTTCGGCTTCTAAATAGAGTAAGATTTTCATAACTTATGTCTATTATATCAGAAAATCACTAGGAAACATCAGTCTTACGGCGTAAATTCAAGAAAAAGCAAATATTGATGAAAAAAATGTCATTTTTTTTCAAAAAAGGGTTGACCCATTTTCAATTTTGCGATATAATTATTTATGTTGCTGAGGAAATCAGAAACAAATTACTTACCTCGGTCCGTTGGTCAAGGGGTTAAGACACCGCCTTTTCACGGCGGTATCACGGGTTCGAATCCCGTACGGACTATCATAAACTTTCGTCAGAATGGACGGAAGTTTTTTTGTACCGTTTTCCAAAATAGGTGTGTAATCATTGTGAAGAAGGGAAATGATATGTTTGAAAAGAAAGAAAAAAACAAGCATGATTTCATGATAGAAAATTTTGATCGTTTATTGACATAAGTGATTAACGCAAAGGATGTGACAACAGAGATTAAGGCAATTTTGATAACGCACTATATGCGTTTTCAAAAATCACATAATATTGATCGAGAATGGACACAGATTTCCTCAGAACTCAGACCCTTTGCACTAAAAATGACTTTACTACGCTCCATGGGTGAACTGTTCATGGCCCTTAACAATCGGCATTTAACTTTAAATGAAATTGTGGGTGGTCAAGCCATCTTGACAGGATTTTTAATGAAAATCTAACGACAAAAAATCACGCTTGGTGGCGTGATTTTTACTTGCTTTATTTATCTTGTTCAGCCTTGGCAGACTCAGCATCTTTAAAGTCTAACTTATCAGAGGATGTAGCAAGTTTAACAGTTGCTGTTTTTTCTTTACCCTCACGGTAGTAAGTGACTTTCATCTCGTCTCCGACATTGTATTTGTAAAGCGCGCTTTGAAGTTCAGTACTAGTTGTCACTTTAGTATCACCAATTTTCGTGATCACATCATATTTTTTAAGTCCCGCAGTGTCGGCTGGTAGACCTTTTTGAACTTTGGCGACCACGACACCTGCTGTGACAGAGTCAGGAAGTTTGAGCTCGTCGATATAGCGCGAGTTAATGCCAGTGAGATCAACCATTTGCACGCCGAGTGCTGGGCGCTTGATTTCACCGTCTTTTTCGAGTTTACTGATAATTTCAACGACATCATTGGATGGAATGGCGAAGCCCATCCCTTCAACAGAAACATCTCTTGAAGATGAACCTGTTGCAGAGATCTTGCTTGAGTTGATGCCGATGACTTGACCTTCGACGTTGATCAAAGCACCACCAGAGTTGCCGGGATTAATCGCGGCATCGGTTTGAATGGCATTAACATTGACGGTTTCATTGCTTTCATTTTGCATGATAACCTTGCGTGATAGACTAGAGATAATCCCTTCAGTGGCTGAGTTAGCATATTCACTTCCTAGAGGAGAGCCGATAGCAATGGCGGGCTCTCCAACAGTAAGCTTGGAAGAATCGCCGAATTCAGCAACTTTTGTGACTTCTTTAGATGGAATTTTAATGACCGCTAAATCGCTATAAGCATCTTTCCCGACTAAAGTACCTTTGACCTTATTACCATTTGATAGCATGATTTCTAGTGAGCTTGCACCATCAACGACGTGGTTGTTGGTAACGATATAAGCGTAATCACCGTCTTTTTTATAGATGACACCAGAGCCTTCACCTGCGGGTTGTTCTTTAGCATTATCCTTATTAGTAGATGAGCTATCACCAAAAAGATCATCTAATGAGTTGCTTGACGACGCTTTTTGATAATTAATGACAGAGACAACGGCATCAGATACTTTGGCAATCGCTTTAGTCGTACTACTTGATACTTTATAAGAAACATCAGACACTTTGGTCGTGCTGGTTTGATTCGTCTTGATAGGCGTATCACCCGTAAAATGGTCGTAGGCGATATTACCACCTAATGAAACAGCACCACCGATAATCCCAGCAGCGATTAATTTTACAGCAGTTTTTTTACTATTTTTCATATGTCACTTCCTTTACATTGTTGTTGATAGCTTAAGTTTACCTTATACCACTTAATCATACCTTAAAACTAAGCATTTGTTAAATATTTAGTAGTAAATTATCGCCATGACCAGGAAGTTATACACAATATTGTGGATAAAACACTCATTTTGTGAACAAGTGTGTAAAAATCCATGAGTTTTCCACAAAAATGTGGAAACTTTTGTGAAAATGTGGATAAATCAAGTTTTCACAGCTTTACATTTCTTTTCTGCTGTGGATAAAAATGATTTTGATTTTTTGGTATAATTAAAGCATGAGAATAAAGATCATTAGTGTCGGAAAATTGAAGGAAAAGTATCTCACGGCAGGAATTGCGGAATACGTCAAGCGCCTGTCGCGTTTTGGTCAGGTAGAAATCGTTGAGCTAGCAGATGAAAAAACACCTGATCGAGCATCTGAAAAGGAAAACGCGCAGATTTTAGCCAAAGAAGGAGATCGGATTTTGGCGAAAATCTCAGATCGTGATTTTGTTTATTCGATGGCGATTGAAGGTAAGCTCATCTCATCAGAAGAGTTATCCACAAGTCTTGAACAAGCCATGCAACAGGCTTCGACCCTTGTTTTTATCATTGGTGGTAGTTTAGGCTTGGATCCACGAGTTAAAAAAAGGGCTAATGCCTTGATTAGCTTTGGTCGGATCACCCTACCTCACCAATTGATGCGACTCGTTCTAACCGAACAGATCTATCGCGCGTTTATGATTCGCGAAGGGAGTCCTTATCATAAATGACAATCATTGAGACATTTTTAGCCCATCAAAATCCGGAAAATGCGTCAGGTATGAAGCGATACATGAAAAACCACTTTGAATTTCTGGGGATTAAAACACCGGAACGCCGGGCGCTGTCCCGAGATTTTTTGTGTGAAAAAGCCAAAGAGGGGTGTGTTGACTGGGTGCTTGTGGATAAGTTATGGGCCCTAGACTATCGTGAATTCCAATATCTGGCTGGCGATTATCTAAAAAAAGTTCAGAAATGGCTGACCTTAGCCGATCTTGAGAGACTTTATGCATTAGCCATCCAAAAATCTTGGTGGGATTCGATTGATTTTCTGGATGAGCATGTGGGCAGTATTGTGCAACGTTTTCCACAGGCCAAGGCAACCATGCTAGCTTGGTCACAAGATGATAACTTTTGGATTCGTAGGCTAGCGATTGACCATCAGTTGGGCTTTAAGTTAACAACGGATACGGACTTATTGGCACAAATAATCAGAAACAATTTTGGATCAAACGAATTCTTCATTAACAAAGCCATTGGGTGGAGTTTGCGTGAGTATTCTAAAGTCGCACCAGACTGGGTACGCACGTTTATTACTGATTATGAGGCTGAGCTTAACAATTTATCCATTAGAGAAGGATTGAAAGTATTAAAACGGTCATCTGTTTAAGCAACTTTAAGCGATGCGCTGGTGTAAAATCTTGGCAAAATAAATGAGAACGGAGTGAGGACAGTTGACAAAGAAAAATTATCGGATTTTTGAGCGCGTGCGCGTGGCAGTGCTGATTACTTTTATCAGTGGTTTTTTGGATGCCTATACCTTTGTAACCCAAGGCAAGCGCTTTGCTGGTTTGCAGACTGGGAATTTTATCTATCTAATGAAAAGTCTAGCTGAAGGTAATTTGACGGGAGCATCGAATTATTTACTACCGATTTCAGCCTTTATGTTAGGGGCAGTTTTTACCTATTTCGCGCGGAAATTTGCTGTGCAAAATAAACATTTACGGTGGCATGCCTTAGCTGGATTGATTATCTTTATAGGCGTTTTAATCACTGCCGCGATGGCACAGTTTGTCGCTTCAAAATGGACGGTACTGTCGCTTTCTTTCATTGCTGCTGTTCAGCTAGAGTCTTTCAAACGGATGCGTGGTGTACCTTATACTAACACTATGATGACGGGTAATCTGAAAAATATGTCCGTTTTCATTGTGCAAGGTCTGGTCGAGCGAAAACCTGAAATTTTGAAACGCGGCGGCTATACTTTTTTAATCATCGCAGGCTTCTGTCTGGGTGTGTTTATCTCGACCGTTTTAGCTCATAAATTTGATGAGAATGCCCTCTATGCTCTTTTGCCTATTATCTTTGGTTTCAATCTGGTGCTGTATCTTGAGAAGGCAAACGGTTTTGATTAAGGAGAATTCATTTATTAAGGGAGATAATCTAATAAATTGTCATTTAATTTATAATAGAGAAATAAGGCATATTTTGGATATCGAACATTTATAATCGTTAAAAATAAGAGTTAAAACAAATGTATTGACAAAGTCAGATAGCGTGATAAAATAGTAACAATATCTAAACGCAAAGCAAGTATTTGCTTACTTAAAATTAAGAAAGAAGGAACTATTTCAATGTCAAATTGGGACACTAAATTTCTGAAAAAAGGCTATACATTCGATGACGTATTGCTCATTCCTGCTGAAAGTCATGTACTACCAAACGAGGTAAACATGAAAACACAGCTTGCACCCAACTTGATTTTGAATATTCCCGTTATTTCCGCGGCCATGGATACAGTCACTGATAGTGCGATGGCCATCTCGATGGCACGTCAAGGTGGGATGGGCGTGGTTCACAAAAATATGAGTGTTGCTGAACAAGCCGATGAAGTGCGTAAAGTCAAACGCTCAGAGTCTGGTGTTATCACTGATCCGTTTTTCTTGACACCGACGCATACGATTCAAGAAGCAGAAGACTTGATGTCAATGTACCGTATTTCTGGTGTGCCAATCGTTGAAACGCTTGAAAATCGCAAATTGGTTGGGATTTTGACCAACCGTGATCTGCGTTTTGTTGAAGATTATGACCAAGAAATCCAAAATGTCATGACTTCAGAAGATTTGGTAACTGCTCAAGTCGGTACGACCTTGAAAGAAGCAGAGTCACTCCTTCAAAAACATAAAATTGAAAAATTGCCACTCGTGGATGGTGAAGGTCGTCTATCAGGCTTGATTACGATTAAAGATATCGAACGTGTGATTGAGTTTCCAAACGCTGCGAAAGATGCGCAAGGTCGCTTGATTGTGGCCGGTGCTGTTGGTGTCAGCTCTGACACCTTTGAACGTGCTGAAGCCTTGTTTGAAGCGGGAGCTGATGCTATTGTTATTGACACTGCGCATGGTCATTCGGCAGGCGTTTTACGCAAAATCGCTGAAATTCGTGATCATTTCCCAGACCGTACATTGATTGCGGGTAACATTGCCACTGCTGAAGGTGCACGTGCCCTTTATGAAGCAGGCGTTGATGTGGTTAAGGTTGGGATTGGTCCTGGTTCAATCTGTACGACACGTGTCGTTGCAGGTGTTGGTGTGCCACAAATTACAGCCATTTATGATGCAGCAGCTGTTGCGCGTGAATATGGTAAAACAATCATCGCTGATGGTGGGATTAAGTATTCAGGAGATATCGTAAAAGCACTTGCTGCTGGTGGCGATGCTGTGATGCTTGGCTCAATGTTGGCTGGAACAGACGAGTCACCAGGCGAATTTGAAATCTACCAAGGCCGTAAATACAAAACATACCGTGGTATGGGTAGCTTGTCAGCCATGAAAAAAGGCTCATCAGATCGCTACTTCCAAGGTGGTGTCAATGAAGCGAACAAACTTGTGCCAGAAGGTATTGAAGGGCGTGTTGCTTACAAAGGCTCAGCGACAGATATCGTTTTCCAAATGATTGGTGGCTTGAAAGCCGGCATGGGTTATACTGGTGCTGCTGATATTGATGCTTTGCATGAAAATGCACAGTTTATCGAAATGTCAGGCGCTGGTTTGAAAGAAAGCCACCCTCATGATGTGCAAATTACTAAAGAAGCACCCAACTATTCTGTACATTAAGCATAAAATACAGGTGCGTATAGCATTATAAATCTTCTAGTCCTTTTGTGGATTAGGAGATTTTTATTTGCTTATTCTAAAAAAAATTCAAATAATGCAAAAAAAAAGACAATCTTTTTGTCATTATTTGTTGACATCGCTTACAGAAAAGTGATAAGATAGACTTAAGCAGAATAAGGGTAGTAATTATTAAGTTAAGCTAGACCAAAAATAGATAGGGAATCCTGTCGTTTTTGGTCTATTTTTTATCTGTTTAAAAAGATGGAGTTGAGCTATGCAAATCAGTAAAATTTTGAATAACAACGTCGTCATTACTGAAAAAGATCAGGCAGAAGTAGTGGCTATGGGACGTGGGCTGGCATTTGGTAAAAAGATCGGCGATCAAATTGCAGTGGATAAAATTGAGAAATTTTATACGTTAAAAGGTGATGAAAGTAGTCGTGTCGATGAGTTATATGATGAGCTATCCTTTAACGCCTAATCCAGCAGATGTTTTAGAGAATCAAAAAGTGATGCAGATCTCTAATTACCTTTGTGGTGATGTGCAAGTTCGTGGCGCTTATCCAAGTTTTGCCAAGCGATATTTTACAGAAAATGACATTCAAATTGAAAAAGAGCCAGAGGATGATGCCATTTTAGCAGCTGGTAAAGTTGACTTTTATACTTTCAGCTATTACATGACCGTCTGTCAAACGACAGATGAAGCGGCTAAGAGTGGTGGTAATCTCATGGGTGGCGCTAAAAATCCTTATTTGACATCAAGTGACTGGGGGTGGCAGATTGACCCACTAGGCTTACGGATTGCCCTAAATGAAATCTATGACCGTTATCAAATACCGTTAATGGTTGTGGAAAATGGTTTAGGAGCGTATGATAAGATTAAGGCTGATGGCACGATTGATGACGATTATCGTATTGACTATCTCAAACAGCATATCAACGCTATGCACGAGGCAGTACTTGATGGTGTTGACTTAATTGGTTACACACCTTGGGGCTGTATCGATCTAGTCTCAGCCTCAACTGGCGAAATGGCCAAACGCTATGGCTTTATCTATGTTGAAAAATATGACGATGGGTCAGGTGATTTTTCAAGGCGTCGGAAAAAATCTTTTGACTGGTACAAAGCAGTCATTGCAAGCAATGGTGAAAAACTTTAAGCAAGAATTTTCACTTCTAAAAAGGGGAAATAAAACATGACGAAAATAGCTTTTTTTGATGTGGATGGCACATTGGTCGGGGATTCTAGTGTGCCAACACCGGCAACAGTTGAGACGGTGCATCGTTTCCAAGCTTTAGGCAATCTAGCCTTTATCTGTACAGGACGTTCTAAACCAGAGATATTGCCGGATATTATGGCGATTGGCTTTGATGGGATCATCGGTGCTGGTGGCGGCTATATTGCTTACGGTGATGAAATCCTTCATCATCATACCATGCCAGAAAAAGCAGTTCGGGAAATCATCGAATTTTTCGATGCACACAAGATTGGCTATTACTTGGAGTCCAATAGTGGTTTGTTTGGTAGCAAGCACTATAAAGACACCATTCAGGCAACGATTGGTGAGTACTGCCAAGGGGATGAAGCCAAAATCGTCGAGCTCACAACCGCCAATCAATGGTTTTATGACTTGATTGACAGCTATGCTGGGCGTGAAATTGACTATGCGGATGTCAATAAAATTTCTTTTATCAATCGTGAAGTCGGTTATCAAACGATCGCCGATAAATTTGGTCAGCAGTTTGAAATGTTCCATATGACCGTACCGTTTTTCGGCAAGGAAAGTGGTGAAATTGCTGTCAAAGGCAATGACAAACAAACCGCAATCGAACTTGTCCTCAATAAACTCAAGATGACAAAAGCAGACGCTATCTCTATTGGTGACGCTAACAATGACCTCGCCATGTTTCGTGCTTGTGGCTACAACATCGCCATGGGCAACGGAACAGACGAACTCAAAGCAGCAGCAAACGAAATCACAACAGACGTCGACCACGACGGTATTGCAGAAAGTTTCAAGAACAATAATTATTTCAAATAAAAAGGCATTTCTCGCTATAAGCTTGATTAAATAAAAAAATAAGGAGAAATAAAAATGGGATTTCCAAAAGGATTTTTATGGGGCGGCGCAACTGCTGCCAACCAATGTGAAGGTGGCTATGATGTAGATGGTCGCGGACTAGCTAATGTTGATGTCGTACCACTCGGTAAGGACCGTTTTCCGATCATTACAGGAGAGATGAAACATCTCGCATTTGACGATGAACATTTCTATCCAGCAAAAGAAGCGATTGATATGTACCATCATTTCAAAGAAGATATCAAACTATTCGGCGACATGGGCTTTAAAACATACCGGTTATCTATCGCTTGGTCACGTATTTTTCCAAAAGGCGATGAAACTGAGCCAAATGAAGCAGGTCTCAAATTCTATGAAGATCTATTCAAAGAATGTCACAAATATGGGATTGAACCCTTGGTGACAATCACTCATTTTGACTGTCCGATTCATTTGATTACTGAATATGGTGGTTGGAAAAATCGCAAACTCGTGGATTTCTATGAAAATCTCGTCCGCGTCCTCTTCACGCGTTATAAAGGTTTGGTTAAATATTGGTTGACCTTTAACGAAATCAACATGATTCTCCACGCACCATTTATGGGCGCAGGTTTGACTTTCGAAGATGGTGAAAATAAAGAGCTTGCACAATATACAGCTGCGCACCATGAATTGTTAGCCAGTGCCAAAGCGACTAAAATTGCCCACGAGATTGATCCAGAAAACAAGGTCGGTTGTATGATGGCAGGCGCCTCTTACTACCCATACTCTTGTCGTCCTGGTGATGTTTGGGCAGCCTATGAAGATGCGCGTGACGAGTATTACTTGATTGATGTGCAGGCGCGTGGTGAATATCCAGCTTATTTCTTAAACCGTCTGGCAGGAAAAGGTATTCAATTGCCGATTGAGGATGGCGATCTTGACTTCCTGAAAGAAAACACGGTCGATTTCGTATCCTTTAGTTACTATTCAACCCGCGTGTCAATTGGTGATGATAACGATGAGGTGGAGATTACTGGCGCTAATATCTTTGACTCTGTCAAAAACCCTTACCTCGAATCAAGCGAATGGGGCTGGCAGATTGACCCGCTTGGGTTCCGCTTGACCTTGAATAGTCTCTACGACCGTTACCAAAAACCGCTTTTCGTGGTTGAAAATGGTCTAGGCGCAGTCGATGTACCAGATGAAAACGGATATGTGGTAGATGATTATCGCATTGATTATATGGCAAAACATGTGGATGCGATGCGTGATGCGATTGAACTCGACGGTGTGGACGTGCTTGGCTATACATCTTGGGGTTGTATTGATTTGGTGTCTGCCGGAACGGGTGAGATGAAAAAACGCTATGGCTTCATTTATGTTGACCGTGACAATGAAGGCAATGGTACACTCAAACGTACCCCTAAAAAGTCGTTCAACTGGTATAAACAAGTCATCGCAAGCAATGGCGCTGATACGAGTTGGGAAAAAGAATAAATTACTATGGAAGAAAAGTCGACTTTGGTTGGCTTTTTTTGATGGCAATCAAAAAGCTTCAGCGTGAAGGCTAAAGCTTTATGGGATTATCTATCTTAAACCATTCAAGAAAATCGTGGTCAAATCATCGGTCATGGCAAAGAGTTTGTCTGGCGTGTCACTAAAGATTTTCAACCCCTCGTTGTAGATGCGGTAGATGCTTAAAATTGTTTCGTCATTATAGTGTGGATTGATAAAGTTATCCTCACGACCTTTTTTGACCAAAGCTAGAATAAGTTGATCAGATTTATCTTGGGCAGCTTGGTCATAAAAACTAGCATCAGAGGCGTAGAGAGTCATGATATTTTGATTGAGCGTACCTGAATTTTTTTGCATCTCAGCTAACTCAAATTGGGTCAAGCGGCGATAAGCTGCCTCGAAAGATAAATCTGACTGGATAATCGCCTCATACTGGTCATAAATCGTTTGAAAATGGTCAAAGATGACTTTTTTTATTAATGCTTGCTTAGTCTCATAATAATTAAAAATCGTGACTTTGGAAACGCCAGCAGTTTTTGAAATATCGGTCACAGCAATCTTTTTAATCGGCAAAGTACTGAGTAAGTCAAAAGTCACGTGCTCGATTTTTGCCATTTTATCTAATTTGTTTTTGGTATAGCCATTCATAGTTTTATGATAGAACTTTTGAACTCATTTGTCAATGTGAGTACAAAATCAGTTGACAATTAGCAGTAAAAGCGTAAAATATGAACTATATAGCATAGGAGAGTTCAAAATGTCAGAAATTATTAAAATTGAAAATCTAAAGAAGTCTTTTGGTAAGTTCCAGGCCTTGAAAGATGTTACTTTCACCGTCAATGCTGGTGAAGTTGTTGGCTTTTTAGGACCTAATGGTGCGGGCAAGTCAACGACCATTCGAACACTACTCGGTTTATTGAAAAAAGATAGTGGCAACGTCATGATTTTTGGTCAGGACGTGTTCACCGCAGCAGATGCCATTCATGAAAAAATCGCCTATGTGCCAGGTGAAACCAATGTTTGGGATAATATGCGAGGCGGCGATATTTTGGCGCTCTTTGCTAAACTCCGTAAAAATGTCAACCTAGACAAACAGGCTGAGCTCATCCAAGCCTTTCATTTTGATGTTAACAAAAAAGCCAAAGCCTATTCTAAAGGTAATAAACAAAAGATCGCCCTGATTTCGGCGCTTGCGACCGAAGCCGATCTCTATATATTTGATGAACCCACAAGTGGGCTTGATCCGCTCATGGAAAATGTTTTTCAGACTGAGGTCAAACGCTTGAAACAAGCCGGTAAGGCGATTCTACTTTCCTCGCATATCTTATCAGAAGTTGAAAAACTGGCTGACACCATTGTCATCATCAAAGACGGTGAGATTATCGAGCGGGGCAGTTTGCAGGAGTTGAGGTCGATTACCCAGTCTAAGATGATAGTGACAACAAGGACTGAGCTTTCAGGCCTACGTGATTTTTCGAGCGTGAGTCAACTTCAAATCTCTGGCAATACGGCGACGTTCTTGCTTGATGATGCGGGGGTTCCAGCGGTCATGAGCTATCTGGCTGCGCAAGAAATCATCAAAATCGCTACACAAAAACCGACGCTTGACGAATTGTTCATGGATAAATACGCTGAAGGCGGTGACGCCCTATGACAAATTTTACGCTCATTTTCAGAAACTTGATCAAAAAAGACTGGAAGAAGCTCAGTCTTAGCTTGATTGGGCTGGTCTATTTCGCCGTTTTTTATGCGCCCATGATGTCGAACATCTACAGCACAAAAGCTGAACTCTTGGCCATGTTTGAAACCCTGAAAAATCCAGCCATGATTGCCCTTGTTGGCCCGACTGAGGCGACGGCGCAAACTGTGACCATGGCTAGTTTCTATTTTCAGGAAATGACTTTATTTACAGCCCTTATTTTCATTATCGTTGGCATCCTACATGTCCTGTCCCGAACCCGAGCAGAGGAAGAAGAAGGTCTGAGCGAACTTGTCCTCAGCTTTCCAGTTGGTAAATTGACGCAACCAGTCGCCGTTTTGCTAGAAATGACCGGCTTTTATTTGACCAGTGGCGCCTTGATCACGGCGGGTCTAAGTCTCGTAACCCAAGCAAGCAATGGTTTTAGCCTAACAACTAACGCCCTGTATGGTTTTTCCCTAGCGCTGAGTGGCCTCCTTTTCTCAGCGCTGGCCCTACTCATCGCACAACTTTTCGCCACAGCCAGCACCGCCAGAAACGTAACCTTCAGCCTCCTCGGTGCTCTCTACATCGCCCGCGCCTTCACTGATTTGTCAAATCTCACACTCTCCCGCCTCAACCCCCTCGCCTGGGTTTATCTCAGTAGCCCCGCCATCGGGAACCATGGCCTCTATCTGCTAGCAACGCTGCTTTTAGTAGGGTGTCTAAGCCTCGTCGCTCTATATTTGCAGAACCGTCGTGACATCTCGGGTAGCATTTTCAGCGGCAAAGAAAGACATCACCGTGCCAGTCGACTTTACAGCAGCACCCTAGGTTTCGTTGCCAAAAATGCGCAAGGCCAGCTGACCATTTGGGGGATTGGTCTTTTGATCATGGGTGCGACCTACGGCTCGATTTTTGGCGATATTGATAAATTCGTCAAGAACAATGCGACGATTAAGGCCATGTTTGTCGAAAATCCCAAGTTTAATCTGGCGGAGCAATTCATGGGGACGATCTTGATGGTGCTGGTCGTCTTAGCCGCTGTACCGGTCATTAGTTTGATTGGCCGACTTGCCAAGGATGAACGTCTCGGTCGGCTGGACTTGCTACTGCTGAAAACATCACGAACCAAACTCCTTTGGAGCACTTGGGGCATGGCTGTCCTAGTCGGTACTGTCGTCGCAGAACTTGGCGGACTCGGGCTTTACATGGCCGCTGCTTCTGTCATGACACATCCGATACCGCTCACTACCGTATTGACCGCGACCACAGCCTACCTGCCAACCCTTCTTGTTATCGCCAGTCTCACCACACTTTTCATCGCCATCCACCGCAAACTTCTCGACCTCGCTTGGCTCTATCTCATCGCAAGCTTCATCATCGACTACCTCGGCACCCTCATGAAACTTGGTAAAATCTTCCACCAACTCACTCCTTTTTACTGGGTGCCAAGGTTGCCAGTAGACCAGATGGACTGGCGCTATGTGGTTGTCATGGGGATGATAGCTCTGACTTTATTGGGGATCAGCAGCTTGATTTATCAGAAACGAAATCTATAAAGTCTGACCGTGAGATATGAGATAAAAAAACTGCTATCAACTGGATTGGATGATAGTAGTTTTTGTACTTGATAACCGTAAGTCAAAACAGAAACTTAGAATAACACGAAGTCGACTTTATATGTATTTCACTGTATTCTACCGGTCTAACTTTAAAATGTAGTATTGATTTTTATCATTTTTACTGTTGCCATGCTATTTTTATTAAGATAATTTTTGTATTACCTGAAACAATACGCCGTCCCACCCCAATATGTTACAATTAAAACATGATACAAGCCTATTTCAACATATTCGCGATCTTCGCCATGATGTTTGTGGGGTATTTTCTAACCTACAAAAAGTGGTTCGATCGCCATACAGCCGATGTCTTCTCGAAAATGGTACTGGGTCTCGCCCTCCCTTTCGAAATGTTCATCACCATCACTCAAAAATTCTCCCGCACCGAATTTCTCGAGCTTATCGGGGGCATCATCGTGCCCATCTTGTCCATGGTACTAGCCTATTTTGCGTCGAAAGTGCTAGCGCAACTTTTGGGCGTAGCTAAACAGCGCCGAGGAACTTTTTCGACCATGTTTACCTGCAGTAATACCATATTTATCGGACTGCCGATTAACATGGCGATTTTTGGTAGTCGCGCAGTGCCTTATGTCCTGATCTACTATATCGCCAATACCACCTTTTTCTGGACTTGGGGTGTTTATCAAATTTCCAAAGATTCCCAGACCTTTGCAGGACTGGACACCGTACCGCAAAGTTTTGGTCTAATGGACGGTCTGAAAAAAGTGTTAAATCCTGCCATGTTAGGCTTTATCATCGGGATTTGCTGGCTTCTAACTGGGGTGAAAGTACCGCTAGCCTTAGCCAATTTTTCGACTTATATCGGCAGTCTAACGACACCTTTATCCATGTTTATCATCGGCATCACTGTTTATTTCCTTGGTCTACGGACGCTCAAGTTAAATAAGGCCATTGTTGGTGTTTTAATGGGGCGGTTTATTATCTCGCCCTTGATCATTATCTTGATAACGCGCGTGATTGCGATTCCGGATATCATGGTCAAGGTTTTCTTCATCCAGTCGTCTATGCCGATTCAGAATTCGGTGCCGATTTTGGCCCGGATGTACCATGCGGATGTTGAGTTTGCAACGGCAACGCTTGGTTATACCGTCCTGTCTTATTTGGCAGTTGTACCGGTTTTACTCGCTATCATGCAATTAATCTAGTCTTCAAAAATGAGATTGGGACAAAAGTCTTCAGTCACTGAAAGAAAAAGCAAGCTAGGTAATGAGATCAAGACTACTGATTTGGTAGAAAATCAGCGATTTTTTAACTGCTTTCGTATTGTTTCTTACAACTTGATGATGCTGTTCTACAATGTATCAAAACATCTATAAAAAAAATAGACTATGAGCCAATTTCAATTAATATTGAAGATGGCTCATAGTCTATTTTTTTGAGGCCTTTTGTCCCAACCCATATTTGTTTTATAGTTTACTATTTACAAATCGAACGAAGTGGTTCCACATAATCTTAACGGCATTGCTGCGTGGGACAGATTTAGTCGCGGTCAGGTAAAAAGTGTTGCCGTCAGAACCTGGTAAGTAACCTAGATTATCTTTGATCTGAAATCTAACTTTGACCAGTTTCTGATTTTTTTGGATGGCAGCAGTGACAGGCGCATCTTGCTTTTTATCAAAAGTGAGGGTCGTTGTCGTATCGGTATTTCCCATGGGTACGACGGTTGCGAAGTCGTTGTCAGGTAAGACATTGACGCTGTTTTGCTTGCCATCGACCACGGTCAGCTTGGTTGGTGCATCGGGATTTTCCATCTTTATGCCTTTGGTCGCAATCGACTTGGCCTGCCAGTTGCCGTAAATCTCGTTCATCAGACCACCAGTCGCCGTAAAGCGGGCATACTGGTCTGTCTCGGCATTATCCGCATTGAGGACGACCGTGATGATTCGAAAGTTATTCTGAACTGTCGTGCCGACAAAACAGGCACCAGCAAATTCTGTCGTCCCCGTTTTCAAACCGTCCACACCATTACGCAGGACAGGCAATCCTGGGAGCATATAATTATAAGTCGCTATGACCTGCTCAGACGCACCACCCTTATCGAAAACAGCAGTAGCTTGCTTGGTCACCTCTAAAACTTCCGGAAACTCCCGAATCAAATGTTGCGAAATAATCGCCAAATCCTTGGCTGACAGCATATTTTCATCTGTTTCAGATGAGCCGGGATAGATATGCTGCCCAAGCACGCTGTTATTGAGCCCAGAAGCATTGACTAGCTTAGCATCATTGATCCCCCAGTAAGCCAGTTGCGTCTTCATCATATCAACAAACTTAGGTTCAGAACCACCGATTTTCTCTGCTAATGTAATCGCCGCCGAATTGGCCGACTGAATCATCGCCGCGTTAAACAAATCCCGAATCGTAAAGGCTTCACTAGGATCCTTGACCGCTATATTAGAAGCCTGTGGGTCCTGCGTTAGAGCGTAGGCGTACTCACTCATCTCGACCTTATCCTCCCAGCTCAACTTCCCCTTCTTGATCGCATCTAGGGTCATGTAGGCTGTGATTAGTTTCGTCGTAGAGGCGATGCCCATAGGTTGGTCAGCATTCTTGGCATAGAGGATTTTACCGCTCTCAGGATCAATAGCGATGGCAGCCTTTGCAGGGGTGTCATAAACTTCCTCCGCCCGCACCTGACTGGTTTGCACCATAGGCAAGAGAAACGCTAAACCAAGGGTGAACCATAATAATAACTGTTTCATGTTTTTCTTTATCTTCATAAGTCAAATTATATCAAAATTTCAGATATGCTGTCAAAGTAGTTAAAATTAGGCGGTTTTTGGCAATATCACCAGGACATAAAAAAATTAAATGACCAGAAACTCATCATGTTGAGATAACAATTTAAGAGGTATCAAAAAAATGATAAGATAATTTTTTATCATCTGCAAGGTTTAGAAAAGTGATAATTTTGATAAGACTATAAATAGATTAGGATTGTATGAGTTTGTAGAGATGGCGGGGATGAGATTACCTTAGAGAATAGAAAATGACTTGTTAAAAAGGTAAATATATCCTTTGAAAATAGGTATAGACCTTTTGATATCAGCGTTTCCAAAGATAACATTAACAAGATAAAATCCAAAGAGACGATCAGATATTGACTAGAAAAACCAAAAAATCTCTCCCATATCATTAGGAATTGAAAGATATTTATGATAGAATGCTCTTATAAAAGTAATCA
>OBID01000126.1_pt1 | contig 33198 bp, 31 predicted proteins | sample 1519781 | NCBI WGS metagenome assembly OBID01 (sample SAMEA3991478, study PRJEB22521) | metagenome | biome: anthropogenic terrestrial biome; feature: sewage plant; material: sludge | place: Sweden | collected 2012-09-26 | reverse complement strand
CCGCTGTTATTGTTTTATTTCTATTGTCCGACACTAACCTAGCCCTCCACAAAAATCCTTTTGCTAGGCAAATCACCTTCCAACTTTGATATTTATTTTAATTCATATTTAATATTATCATATATTCATAAATATGATAATCTGGGAATTATAAGCAAATCATTTGCTTTCGACACACCGACCTCCACCCTAGTCCTCTACTTTTTTTACTCCCATTTGAATCCAAAAGATCCATGCACGCCGTAAGTATACTGTAACTCTTAAATATTTTAACATGGATCAAAACATCAATCTAAAACCTCGTCTTGATATCCTCAGGACATTTTTACTCTGCTTTTTGAGTGTCTTATGCGCTCAATCTTATGCGAGCAGTCATCGTGAAGCGCCTTTAATCGCCAACGATCCACTAGCTGACAACACTGACCTGTATGCTTTTCGAAGCCCCGACGACCCCAACACTATCACCATCATAGCCAACTATATCCCCGCGGAGTTGCCTTTTGGAGGTCCTAATTATTACACCTTTGGTGAAAATATTCGGTATGAGATACATATCGATAATGATGCATCTAAACCTGGTGATGAAATCATCTATCGATTCGAGTTTAAACGCGTCAATGAAGACCCTTCTACTTTTTTCAACATTCGATTAGGCAAGCAAAACATCAAAGCTACTTATACCATGAGTCGATCTACTGATGGAGGTAAAACTTTTATAGCGGTGATTATGGATGGTCCGGTACCACCAAATAATATTGGTCCCCGGTCTATCACTACAGGTGTAGGGTTAAACACCACCTATGATGCGCTGATCAGTGCATCTATCGTGAACTCCAGCACCGGTGAAAAAGTATTTTGTGGTCCTGTAGATGACCCATTTTATGTGGATCTCGGTGGAATTTTCGACTTGGGCAATTCTCCAAGGCAAGACAAAAACAACCGCGATGGAATCGCCAAATTTAATGTCCACACGATTGCTATCCAGATACCTATAACCATGCTCCTCAAAACCGGCGCGAGTGCTACTCCAAACGGGATCCTGGATCCTAATTACGTGATCGGGGTATGGGCAAGCGCTAGCAGAAAATCTATCCGAACCCTGGGTTTCAAAGGAGCAACTTCAACTTATGATGGTGAATGGGTGCAGGTATCCCGATTGGGTATGCCCCTGACCAATGAAGCGGTCATCGCCATTAAAGACAAAGATCTATGGAATTCAATGACTCCTTATGATGATTTTACAAACACCAAACTAGATGAATATTTTTACAATCCGGAATTGTCATTGTACATGGATGATGCACAATTTGGAGGCGCTGTACCAAGTTTTAGTGCGCTGAGAATCCAAAGAAATAGCCTGGGAGCCTTTGATTTTGGTAATGGCAAAGATGGATTATACGGACTCAAGGGCAATCCTGCTTTGGCAGGAACTGCATTGGATGATGCAGTATTTGGCACTTTGTTATTGCCAGGCAAGGGTAAACCAAGATCTGTAGATTTGTGGCCTATATTCCATACAGGGGTACCCAATGTGATACCCTACCAATTGGCGACAGGCAAAAATGGTAACCCTTTGGCTGCCGGCAAACCATTCATCAACAATTTTCTGCCAAACGGGGGCGATATGCTCCGTCTCAATATGGCTACACCGGTCACTCCAAGGACAGACCCGGCCTTCAGCTCCCTGGGTATCGTCGCTGCTGCTGTAGCCGGCCTGACGGATCCTGCCTTTAATACTACTACAGATATCCAGGCTATACCCAATATGGATGGATTCCCTAATGGTAGAAGGTTAGAAGACGATGTCACCAGGATCGAACTCCAGGCTGTAAGTGGTATTGCACTGGCTGCTATTGGTCTTTGGTATGATGATTACAAGCCAGGTGATGCCAATCCGGTAACGGCCAAATTGGTTAATGTATTATCATATTCTACCGGTGTAGAAAAAAATGATAAAGCTTTCAAAACAAGCTTTCCCTATCTCGCCAACCCCTGGGGTGGACAGGAATAATTATTTATCAATACTTAAATAGAAATTAACATGAAACAGATATTTTCGATATTCATCTTTTTGATAGGATTGAGCAGCATGACGCTTGCTTCCTCACATAGGGAGGCTCCTATGATAGCCGACGATCCACTGGCTGACAATGTAGATCTATACGCCTTCAGATCACCCGGCAATATGATTACACTCATAGCGACTTATGTACCCGGACAGTTGCCACAAGGCGGACCGAATTATTACAATTTTGGTGCTAACATTCGGTATGAAATACATATCGACAATAATGTCAATACCCCTGGTGATGACATCGTCTACAGGGTAATATTCTACCGAAAGGATGAGGATCCTTCTACTTTCTTCAACATCAGATTAGGCAAACAAAACCTTCGCATGTACTATGATGTGCTCAAAAGTACGGATGGAGGCAAATCATTCATCACGATCTATGCTGGTGGCTCGACAACCCCTCCAAATATCGGCGAACGGTCTATCAATTCTGCTGTAGGACTCAACTCTTCTTACCAAACGCAAGTCAATAAAGCGATACATCAAACCCATACTGGTGAAAAAATCTTCATTGGTCACTCCGATGATCCATTCTTTGTAGACCTGGGAGGTATATTTGACCTGGGTGACAGCCCTAGACAAGCAGGATCATCTATAGATAACCTGGCTTGCAAAAACGTAAGCACAATTGCCATTCAAATACCAATGGGATATTTGTTGAACAATAATTCTGCGAGGACTCCTACCTCTATCCTGGATCCAAATTATGTGATCGGTGTATGGGCTTCTGCCTCAAGACAAAAGATACAGACATTATCCAAAGGAAGTGTATCTAATAGTGGAGATTGGGTACAAGTATCCAGATTGGGTATGCCATTGACCAATGAAGCAGTCATACCTGTGGGTTACAAAGATTATTGGAACTCTATCACACCATACGACGAAATCGCCGATACTTTGCTGGATGGCTTTTTTTACAATCCTGAGCTAGGACTATATATGGACGATGCATTGTTTGGCACTGCAGTACCTTCATTAAAAAATCTTAGAATTCAAAGAAACAGTCTTGGATCTTTTGATTTTGGAAATGGTCAAAATGGTCTTTATGGCCTGAAAGGAAATCCTGCCCTGGATGGTACCGCTCTGGATGATAAAGTATTTGGCACCTTATTATTGCCTGGTCCTGGAAAACCCCGATCAGTCGATCTGTGGCCTATCTTCCACACAGGTGTACCCAATGTGATCCCATATCAACTTGCAACAGGCAAAAACGGCAATCCCCTCGCAGCAGGCAAACCATTCATCAATAACTTTTTACCTAATGGTGGTGACATGCTCAGATTGAACATGGCAGTGCCTCCTACTCCACGTAACAGCCCTGAGTTTAGCTCTATGGGTATCATCGCTGCAGCAGTAGCCGGCTTGACCGATCCAAAATATGCAGCTTCTACTGATATCCAGTTTATACCTAATATGGATGGTTTTCCAAACGGCAGAAGACTGGAAGATGATGTGACCCGCATAGAACTACAAGCTGTAGCAGGCGTAGCGTTGGCCGCCATTGGATTGTGGTATGATGATTATGTAGCTGGCGATAGTCCGGTCACACCCAATCTGGTCAATGTATTGAGTTATACCACCGGAGTAGAGAAGAATGATGCTCCGTTCAAAGCAGCTTTCCCATATGTAGCATTGCCCTGGGCTGGTGATAGTCAGTGTGGAGGAGAACTTGTACAGTTTGTGTCCAATAAACCGGAAGTTCGCAGTTCATATCTGGGATTTAATACACCTTCTGTAAATAGCCAGCACATCAAGTTTGAGATAAAATCTTATCCTAATCCTTTTGTAGATCAGCTCAATATCAATCTGGATGTCGACAAAGCCGGAGATTATTTGATAGAAGCCTATGACCTCGCTGGAAGATCCGTGGAGAGAATATTCTCAGGTCGATTAGGTGAAGGCAAACACTTTTATCGATGGGACAATGCCGGCCGTCATCCTGCAGGCCAGTATTTTATCAAGATCTCAGATTTAATTTCAAAGAAATTTGAAGTGGCAAAAGTTACTAAGATGTAGCGAGTAGATTCACCCTTAATCCCTTGAATTTCAAGGCCCCGACCGAACAGTCGGGGCCAATTTTAAAAACCTTCAACCATCCACTAATCATCCAATTAAAAACCTAAAACATGAAAAATTTTATCATTTTAATAGCATGTGCTTTCTGTATCGGCTCTTGCCAACAAACCCCCAGGGACTTTACCCAAACCTATCCATTAATCGATCGAAAAGAAACCTTAAAAAATGGGAAGGAATGGGAAAACATGCACAATTTGTATACCCGCCTCGCGGAATCTATTCGAAAAAAACCTGCAGTAGCCAAACCCTATGTGGAGATGGCCGAGCTTTTTATGGTGGAAGCCAGAGTCACGGGCGAACATGGACATTATTATCCCATGGCACTAAAACTCATTGAAACGGCTCAGTCAATCAATCCCGAAGACCCAGATCTCAAGTTTCGAGCCCTGTCTGACAAGGCATCGGTGTTGCTGTCCTTACACCAATTTCAAAATGCAAAAACTACTGCCGACGAAGCAATAAAATCCAACCCTTACAATGCACAGATCTATGGAGCTCTGGTAGACGCCAATGTGGAGCTTGGCAATTATCCGGAAGCTGTGGCCAACGCGGATAAAATGGTCTCTATACGACCGGACCTCAGATCCTATTCCAGAGTGAGCTATCTGCGGGAAATCTACGGTGATCTTAACGGTGCGATTGATGCGATGAAGCAAGCAGTTGAAGCAGGATACCCGGGATATGAAGAAACCTGCTGGACCAGGTTACAACTCGGTGATCTGTATAAAAAACAAGGCAGAAATGATCTGGCTGAAAATGAATTTCAACAAATCCTGAGTGAAAGACCCAATTATGCATTTGCCTTGTCCGCACTAGCAGAAATGCATATGGACAAAAATGAATTGGCTACAGCAGATAAACTACTAAGCCAGGCCATTGCCATTATGCCGGAAGTACATTTCTATATTTTGAAGGCCGAAGTACAACAAAAATCGGGACAAGTCAAGGAAGCCATGACTATAGCCCGGGAAGTTCTCGATATGCTAAAAGACGATGAAAAAGCAGGTCATAGAATGGATCTCACCTACGCTCAAGTCTATCAACACCTGCTGCAGGATCCGCAGACCTCCCTGCAATATGCGATGAAAGAATATGAGATCAGACCGGACAATGTAGAGGTAAACAAATATTTGGTGGATTTATATACACAAATGGGGGATACTCAAAATGCGATCTTGCACAAAGCCAAAATGACTCCCGCAAAGATTTAAATAATATTATATTAATTCAAAAATTAGGTTTTTGGGGTTTTTAGTTGATAAAGGGCTGGAACTAAAAACTCCGGCCCTTTCACTTCTTGAAGGACAGATGATATTACCTTTTATAATTGAATCTGTAAACTTAAATCTTACGTATATTACCTATAAATTTTAGCCAAATCATGGAAGCAAATAATCAATCTTCTCAAAAAATAGTTAAAATCATACTTGCAAGTTTGTTTAGCCTGGTTATCTCCTCACACCTGGCTGCACAGGAGTCGATAATTAAAGTACTTGACGAAAATAAATCTCCTCTGATCGGGGCCTCAGTCCACAATGGAAGGAGCAAAATGATTGGCATCACTAATGAACAAGGTGAGTACCTCTTTAAATTTGAGGGAGAAGACACGGTTACATTAAAATACCTCGGCTATAAAGACCTGGCAAGGAAAATTAATAGCAGTAGCGTAGGGATCATAACATTCATAATGGAAGCACTGCCCTTCAGCCTGGAGCAGGTGACGGTTACGCATTCTGTCAAAGCGACCAATATGATCTCAGACATTGATCTGAATATCCGTCCCGTGACCTCCTCTCAGGAAGTACTCCGCACAGTACCTGGATTGTTTATTGGTCAACATGCAGGAGGCGGTAAAGCGGAACAAATGTTTTTACGTGGTTTTGATGTGGATCATGGAACTGATGTAAGTGTTTCAATGGATGGGATGCCGGTCAATATGGTCTCACATGCCCATGGTCAGGGATATGCAGATTTACATTTTATCATCCCTGAGTTGATCGACAAAGTCGACTTTGGCAAAGGACCTTATTATGCTGACAAGGGAGATTTCAATACGGCAGCCTATGTCAATTTTCAGTTGAAACAAAAACTTGATCAATCTCAGATTAAACTGGAAGTCGGACAATATAATAGTCTTAGGACCGCAGCACTGGTCAACCTGTACAATACTATAAAGACACAATCTTATATAGCTGGTGAATTTAACCAAAGCGATGGTTGGTTTGAATCTCCACAAAATTTTTATAGGACCAATTTGATGGCCAGATGGCAAACAAAATTGAACGATCGTAACACGCTTTCGATACTAGCTTCAGAGTTTGACAGCAGGTGGAACGCTTCCGGTCAGATCCCGACCAGGGTAGTAGAGTCCGGTAAGATCTCCCGATTTGGTGCGTTGGATTCTACTGAAGGAGGACAGACTGCGAGGCAAAATATGCTCGCTCGCCTGGATACGCGCCTGGGTCATGGATTGAGTCTAACCCAATCTGCCTTCATCAGTCATTATGATTTTGATCTGTATTCAAATTTTACTTTTTTCCTCAATGATCCAATCAATGGTGATCAGATCCGCCAGAAAGAAAATCGTAATCTTGCCGGATACCAGTCGACCTTAACCCGAAAAAGATACACTGATGACAAATCAGATGTGTGGAATCTGGGTTTCGGCTTCAGATTTGATCGAATCAAAGATATCCAATTGGATCATACTGTGGATAGAAATGAAATCATAAGCACAGACAAATTAGGCAATGTGCATGAATCCAATGCTTACCTGTATTATGACTATCACAAAGATCTGGGCAAATGGTTAATCAATCCTTCACTTCGATACGACTATTTTCTTTTCAATTATAATGATAAACTATCCGGGAGGGATTTACAGAAACAAAAAGGCAGGTTGAGTCCAAAATTGAACATCATCTACCAACCGGACAAATCCATTCAGTATTATGTCAAATCCGGAATAGGATTTCACTCCAATGATGCACGGGTCATCCTGCAGTCCGGAGCAGACAAAGTCTTACCAGCAGCTACCGGTATCGACATAGGTACCATCTGGAAACCAACTCCTCATATTTATTTTAATGCAGCTGTTTGGATGCTTGATTTACAACAGGAATTTGTATATGTAGGCGACGAGGGTATCATCGAACCTAGTGGTCGTACACGCCGCCTGGGTACTGACTTTAGTGTTCGCTATCAACCTTTAGATTGGTTATTCTTCAATGTAGATTTTAATTATTCTAATGGTAGAAACAGGGATAATGAACCTCAATTTAAATATATTCCATTAGCCCCGGTCCTAGCAGGACTGGGTTCTGTGACTATCAATAAAAAATCGTGGAATGCTTCGGCCAGTTTCCGACATTTATCTGCCAGGCCTGCTACTGAAGATAATTCCATAGTTGCCAAAGGTTATTTAGTCAATGACTTATCAGGCAGATACCATTTAGGCAGATTTGATTTGCATTTCAGGATCGAAAATCTATTTAATGTAGAATGGAATGAAACACAGTTTGCCACTTTGTCAAGGTTGAAGAATGAAGTAAATCCTATTGAAGAAATTCACTTTACACCAGGCACACCCTTTTTTATAAAAACAGGATTATCGTATAATTTCTAACTTTGACCTAAACTGAGCCACACTTTGCCACTTAGAGAAGAAAATATAGTCACCTTGATGCTGGAAGGTAACGAGCAAGGTCTCCGTTTGCTGTACCGAAATTATAACGAAGCCATCTATGGTATCATTCACCATATCGTCAAATCAGAACAGCATGCAGAAGAAGTATTAAATGATGTCTTTCTAAAGTTTTACAATGGGATCAAATCCTACGATCCATTGAAGGGAAGATTATTTACATGGATGGCAAGAATCGCACGCAATGCAGCAATAGACAAAATCAGAACCCTCGACTATAAGTCTTCCCGCTCTGCCGTAGGCGATATCTCTGTTCAATTAAATGCACCTGCCCAGGATGTCAGCGTCGATCATCTTGGCCTGGCAGCTGTTCTCAAAGGGCTGGACTTCAATCAGAAAAGAATGATTGAAATGATCTACCTTATGGGCTATACTCATCAGGAATGTGCCGATGAGCTCAATATGCCGCTCGGTACAGTCAAAACCAATGTGCGAAGGGGTATCCTCAAATTGCGAGAATTCTTGGGTAACGATCTGCAAGCTTTTATCAGCGTGATGATCCTAATTTTAATTTATATCATTATTAACAATTAAAATATGGATATAAAAGCATATATAGAATCAGGGATCCTTGAACAATATGTCATCGGCACTTTGTCCCCAGCCGACCATGCCGCCGTTGAAAAAAACATCCTATTATATCCAGAACTTGCCAGCGAAGTCGAATCCATTGAGATAGCTTTAGAGACCTATGCCAAACATCAAGGCCGTAAACCCAAGCTCACTGAGGATCAATTGATCCAAAATCTGCATAAAACCCATCCCGTTTCTTCAAACCAAGCCAAATCAAGTGTATCAAAGTCATCCTCCTGGCCGACCTATCTTTTAGGAATATTGGCTGTAGGTCTACTGGGATATATTATTTTTCAGAATAATCGCGTGTCCGAATCGCGACAATTAAATCAAAGGCTGCAGTTTACCCTGGACAGTTTACGCAACCAATGTACACAAACGGAGTTTCAAAATAATATCCTCTTCCAAAAATTAAATCTCTTAAACGAAGCAGGTTCCAAATTTCTCAAACTTCCCGGGACTGCCCTCTCTCCACAATCTTTTGCTTCGGTGATTATAGACAGCACAGGAAAAAAATTATTTTTCGACTTTGCCGGATTACCCAAGCCACCAACAGGCAAGCAGTTTCAGCTCTGGGCCATTCAAGACGGCAAGCCGGTCGATATGGGTGTCGTCAGTAATGATTTAATCGGATCTGTTAATTTTTCGGAAAAGACTTTCATCGATCACGCCCAGGCATTTGCAGTGACATTGGAAGATGAAGGCGGCAAAGCTTCACCCACTCTGGAGCAGTTATATGTCATAGGTAATGTGCTTTAGCGTCCGGATCAACATTTTTGAGGATTCAGGAAAAGCTTGATTTTGGGCCAAACTATCGATGAAAAGTTTAACAATTGAGCCGCAAAGGGTTTTAACTCCAGGAAGCGCGTAGAAACTACCTGTCCTGGTCCTCTCAGGCCAAAGACTTACATGTAATAATAAAAAAATTATCCTCCGATCTATACTGAAAATCAACCAATTGATTTAATTTCATGCCCCCAACTTACCATGAAGATTATTCCAACTGTATTAAGTATCAGCATAATTCTGATTTTTGCTTGCGATCAGCATAAAATAAACAAACCTTATTTACAATCAGCCTGGGCTTTAATGGATGGCCACCAGATCCTCAATTTTAACAGTGATAGCACTGCCCAATGGATTTTTCACGAGGAGACGCTGTCTGATACATTCCTGGTAAAGTATAAGCTCAATGAGGCCACCCAACCATATCAATTGGACTTATTTGATTTTAACCGGGGCATCCTGAAGGACAAAATCCTCACCGGTATCGTGCAATACCTGGGCCAGGATACGATATTATTGGATTTTGAACCCATTGATGATTGGGGAGCTGCAGATACTATCCGGCCAATCACTTTTAGTGTCGATCAGCAGAAATACTTTGTCCGAAAAAAATAGCCCTATTTTTTGATAGCAGCAGGGTCGTACCTCTTCACTACATGGAGCGCAATCGCACGCGATAACCTGATGACATAAGTAAAACTCAATAATCCACACATCACTGCCAGGAAAATAGACATATCGATCCCAAAATGGAATAACAGATAAAATACTGCCACCAGGATCAGCATGCCCCATGAAAACAATGCATAGGACACAAACATGGAACCCATATAAAAGCCGGGTTCCGGCATGAATTTAAGCCCACAATACTCACATTTCTCAGGCATATCCAAAAATTTTGAAAACTGGAATAATCCGCTTGAAAACATTTTACCTTTTTCACATTGAGGACATCGCTGCCCAAAAATTGCGCTCATTTTGTTTAAAAATCTTGCCATAATAGTAAGGTACAAAGATAGCCAATTCCTTCATATGAATCGCAAAGCAAACCACCATACAATGAACGCTTCAGAGCCCTCTCGATAGGCCCAAAGAGAATATTTGATGTATTCTCCAATCATAATGGAGAAGTGAAGGCTCAATGAATATATTTATGTACTCGGTACTTGTATTGCAAAGTGGCTATCTAAACTCCAGACAACTTCCATCATTCCCGATATAAATCGGATATTTGTATCCAAAATTTTAAATCACTTTATCCATCCATGACTAGCATGCCTTCTCCAAGCGGACTCATCTTTAAATCCTCAGACATCGACATCCCTTTTAAAAAATATATACTTTCCAATGGACTGCGTCTAATCGTCCACGAAGATTTTAAAGCACCTATCGTAGCGGTAAATATATGGTACCATGTAGGATCCAAAAATGAAAAGCAGGGGAAAAGTGGCTTTGCCCACCTTTTTGAGCACCTTATGTTTAATGGCAGTGAAAACTTTAACACGGACTATTTTCAGGCACTGGAAGCGATTGGTGCAACAGACCTCAATGGCACTACCAATAATGACCGGACCAATTATTTTCAAAATGTGCCCGTAGGCGCCCTGGAACAGGTACTTTGGCTTGAATCAGATCGCATGGGGCATCTCACAGGCGCTATCGACCAGGCCAAACTTGACGAACAGCGGGGTGTAGTCATTAATGAAAAAAAGCAAGGCGAAAATCAGCCTTATGCCAAAGAAGATGATCTTTTCACAGAAGCCATGTTTCCAAAAGGACATCCGTATTCCTGGACTGTCATTGGATCTGAAGAGGATTTGATAGGAGCCACAGTAGCTGATGTACATGAGTGGTTTAAGGGATATTATGGCGCGGCCAATGCCATCCTGGTGATCGCCGGAGCCATCAAAGTGGAAGAAGCTCTGGAAAAAGTCAAAAAATACTTTGGTCATATACCGAGTGGACCGATGATCGCTCGTTCCGAAGTCGATATCCCGATAAGACAAAGCAATACGCGACAGGAATTTGAAGATCGTGTCCCTGAATCAAAGATTACTATCGCCTGGAACATTCCACAGTGGGGCACCCGGGAAGCTGCCATCTTCGACCTGATCGCTGCTATCCTGGGGTCAGATAAAAACTCCCGATTATATAAAAGACTTATCTATGAAAATCAGTGGGCGACTTCTGCCTCTGCTCACAATTATTCCAGGGAAATCTGTGGCAATTTTTTGATAGAATGCAAAATCAAAAAAGGAGTAGATGAAAAAATGGTTGAACAGGAAATCTATGCAGTTCTATCCGATTTTTTGGCCAATGGACCCACCAAAGAAGAACTCCTGAGAGTAAAATCAAAATACTTTGCCGGTTTTATTAAGGGGATCGAGCGGATTGGAGGTTTTGGTGGCAAATCCGATGTCCTGGCAGAAAGCGAGATTTTCGGAGACACACCGGAATATTACAGGACTTATAATGAGTATATAGAACATGCTTCGCTCCACGATCTCCAAAATATAGCTTTTGAATGGCTAAACACAGGTTCCCATACGATCCTGGCCAAACCATTTCCTGAATACGAGACCGAAGCCATCCTTGCAGACCGTGCCGCCTTACCCCCTGTGGGTCATACCCCAGCCTCGGCTTTTCCCATTTTACAACGGACTGCTTTGCCAAATGGCCTGGCAATCTCGCTTGCTCCTCGACCTGAATCGCCAACTGTGGTGATCACTCTGATGATGCAGGGCGGTTTTAGTAGCGATAAAGTAGCAGGAAAACCAGGATTGGCAGCCCTGGCCATGAATATGATGGATGAAGGCACAAGACATCTTGATGCCTTACAGATTAGTGAACAACTGAGTTTATTGGGTGCTTCAATCTCCTCATTTGCTGATTTGGATCAGAACTATATCAAATTAGAATGTCTGAAACTCAGCCTTGAACCCAGCCTGGATTTATTGATGGAGATACTTTTGCACCCGTCTTTTCCAGAGGCCGATTTTGAACGACTCAAAACCTTGCAGATATCAGGCATCCAAAGAGAAAAAATGAATCCTGTCCAAATGGCTCTTCGGGTCATGCCCAAGTTTTTATTTGGTACAGATCACATTTACAGTCTGCCTATGTCCGGAATGGGATTTGAAGAAAGCGTAGCTTCTATCACCTTAGAGGATGTCAAAGATTTTTACTATACCTGGATTAGGCCAGGCAGCAGTAGCCTCAGTGTAGTTGGAGACCTCTCTATGGATGAAATACATTCTATGCTGGATGCCAGGCTGGCCGAATGGACCGGGTCATCGATTCCAATCCAACCGGACGCGGTCGTCACCCTACCTTCCTCAAAGATCTTATACCTTATGCATAAACCTGAAGTCGAGCAGACCGTGATCATGGCCGGGTATTTAATAGCCCCATATGGTGAGCTGTCAGAGATCGCCAAAGAACCCCTGATCAATGTGCTCGGTGGTGACTTTACATCCAGGATCAACCTCAATCTGAGAGAAGACAAACACTGGACCTATGGAGCCGGGGTGTTTATTCGGGAGGCCAAAGGCCCCAGACCATTCATCACTTATACACAGGTACAAATAGACAAAACCAAAGAATCAATCCAGGAGATTATTAAAGAATACGATTGGATCGTAGGTGAAAAACCGTTGACCTTTGCGGAATTCGAAAAAACGAAAAATAATCAAGTCATGTCCCTGCCCGGTATCTGGGAGACGAACGCTGCTGTGGCTGGATCACTCAATCAACTCATCAAGTATCAGCTTGCAGATGATTATTGGAGTACCTACTCTGATCAGGTTAAATCCCTCTCTCTCGAAGAGGTTCAGTCTCTGGGCCATCAATTGATAGATTCATCCAAGCTGATGTGGTTTTTAGTCAGCAATAAGGATATTATTCTGGAGGATATGAAATCACTCGGGTTTGATCGGATTATCATCGTGGACAGTGACGGCACTACAATGGACACGATCGTTTAGCACCAAGTCATGGTCATTGGTTTTGATGCAAAAAGGCTTTTTCACAACAGTACTGGACTAGGATATTATAGCCGCACCCTGGTGCATAGCCTGGTAGAGACTATTCCTGATTTTAAGGCAATGCTTTTTGATGCTCACCCAGTCAAAACCGAATTGACTGATAAATATTTTTCTAATGAAAAAGTAACTGTCGCAACGATTGGATCTCCAGGATGGTACTCCCGGAGTGTCAACATGGACCCTTATCTGCTTCGCCATCAAATAGAGGTATTCCATGGGTTGAGCAACGAACTGCCATTGACTGGCGATACGAAAAAAATACCCAGGGTCGTGACTATCCACGATATATTGTTTAAATCTTTTAAGCAGGATTTTCCCTGGCATGATCGCTTAATTTACGATCGCAAGACCAAATCAGCCGTTCAGAAAGCTGATATCATCGTTGCTATCAGCCAGGCGACTAAAAACGATTTGATTCAATACTACAAAGCCGCTGAAGAAAAGATCAGGATCATCTACCAATCTTATGATCCAATATTCAATATCCCTGTTGAAGAGGCGGAGTTGGCAGAAGTACTAAGCACTTTTAAGCTTCCCAAAACCTATCTTCTGTATGTCGGTTCTATCACACATCGAAAAAATCTTAAAGTCATTATAGATGCTTTATGGATGCTGCCTGCCAAAGACCGTATTCCATTGGTGGTAGCAGGCCAAGGCACAGGATATGAAAAATTCATCAGGCAGTATATAGTGCAGCGTCAGCTTCAGAATATCATCCATTTTCTACCGGGCCTTCCGCGCATGACACTGCGTATTTTATATTCCGGGGCACACCTCCTGATCTACCCTTCACTCGGCGAAGGTTTTGGGTTGCCTGTTTTGGAAGGCATAGCCAGTCATATACCCGTCATCACTTCTGATAGATCATCCATGCCGGAGGCTGGAGGGGACATTGCAAACTATTTTGATCCATCGCAGCCTGAACAATTAGCTTCCATGATTCGACAATCACCTTTCGGAGATGCCAACAGTAAGGTGCCAACTGCCCGGACTATTCACCTGGAAAAGTTTAATAGAAACAAAATAGCACTCCAATATTTAGACGAAGTCTATCGTCCATTGTCGAGATAAGCCTCCATTTACCTTTGTACCCCAACGATGAGTCTGACACTTCTTTGACTAAACCGTGGCCTACTTGACTACATTTATTACCTTTAGCCTTCAATCCACAGAAATGGTAGTTAAAGTATTTTCAGGTACCGGGTCACGATATTTATCAGAAAAAATCATGGAGGCCTATGGTCAGCCATTAGGTGATATGTCACTTCAGAGATTTAGTGATGGCGAGATGCATCCTATTATCAATGAATCAGTACGAGGAGCTTTTGTCTTTTTTATTCAATCTACCGGTGCGCCTGTGGACAATTTATTCGAGACTTTACTTTTCATAGATACCGCGCGACGCGCCAGTGCAGATTATATCACGGCTGTCATACCCTATTTTGGATTTGCAAGACAGGATCGTAAGGACAAAAGCCGGGTACCGATCACTGCTAAACTCATAGCCAATCTTTTGAGCACCGCAGGAGCTAATCGGGTCATGACTATGGACCTGCATGCCGATCAGATCCAGGGTTTTTTTGATATACCTGTAGATCATCTTCGAAGCGAAGCTATTTTTAAGCCATTTTTAAAAAAACTGGTCAATGAAAATACCGTTTTTGCGTGTGCTGATGTCGGAGGCGTCAAGCGCGCCAGAAATTATGCCAAATACTTTAATACCGAGTTGGTCATTTGTGACAAATCCAGATCAAAACCAAATGAAATTGGATCAATGATGGTCATTGGTGAAGTCGAAGATAAGCAAGTCATATTGGTCGATGACATTGTGGATACAGCCGGTACGCTTTGCGCAGCGGCAGAGGCTCTGAAAACCAAAGGAGCCAGTTCTGTTATAGTGATATGTACGCATCCTGTGCTTTCCGGATCGGCTTATGAAAAGATAGAGGCCTCATTTATCTCTCAACTCTATGTGACAGACACCTTGCCGTTAAAGAAACATATTGATAAAATCAAGGTACTGTCCTCTGCAGAGTTATTCTCCAAAGCCATCCTTACAGTCCACGAACACAGGTCTATCGCCGCGCTCTACGTGGATTGATCAATCTTTTTATACACAAATACTTGATTATTAACAGATTGATACTTAATGGCCGAAAAATAAAAGAATAAGTCGCTGACAATAAAAATAATTTTATCTTTGCAGCCCAATATTAAAAGCAGACCGTATGCAAGTAGTAGAATTAAAAGCACATCCTCGTTTACTTAATGGTACTCGTGGAGCCAAAGATGAAAGAGCCAAATCATTGATACCCTGTGTCATGTATGGAGGCAAATCCACGCAACATTTTTCTGTGGAGCCTACCGAAATAAAAAACCTGGTGTACACACCTGAGTTTAAAATAGGTCTGTTAAACACGCAAGATGGTCCTATCAAGGTCTTCATCAAAAATATTCAGTTTCATCCGGTCAGTGATGCCATCTCCCATATTGATTTTATGGAGCTGGTACCTGGCAAAGAAGTGCAGGTTGAAGTCCCTGTTAAATTAGAAGGATATTCTGTGGGTGTTAAAGCTGGTGGTAAATTGATCCAACGCATTCGTAAAATCAAAATTAAAAGTACTCCCGAAAACCTGGTCAACCAGATTGGAGCGGATATCACTAATATCGAGGTAGGTGGCGTGATGAGGATCCGTGACATCGTGTTACCAAAAGGTGTTCGAAGTATAGCAGATGGCGCCATACCGGTTGCCAACGTATCAGTTACCAGAGCCCTCAAAGAAGAAGAGAAGACAGCCGCTGCAGCTGCAAAGGGTGCACCTGCTAAAGCTGCTCCTGCCAAAGCTGCCCCGGCGGCTAAAGCAGCTCCAGCTGCCGCTCCTAAAAAATAAGCAGTCGAGCAGTTCATCATCTCTTGAATCAATAGAAAGCGAATAATTTTTTTAATAAAGATGAAAAAGAGGTCTTGCGCAAGTAGGATCTCTTTTTTATTGATGCTTGCCTGATCCATTGGTAGAAGCTCAACCTACCAACCCACACCAGATAAGGCAATCATTGAATATTACTCCAATCGTGTTTTGTATCTGCCAAAGCTAGATTTTGGTGAGCTTTTAGCGGGTATCGCGCTCGGCCATATCCATATTGACTGTCGACAGGATCGCAATCCCAATAGCAAAAAATACGATCAATATCAGTACGCTGTTGCGCATTCCTCCACTAATCAGATCGATATATCCAAAACTAAAAGTGCCCACTACGATCGCGATTTTCTCCAAGACATCATAGAAACTATAATAAGAGGTAATGTCTAACTCATCCTCATCCAATAATTTACCATAAGTGGACCTGGACAAAGCTTGTATGCCCCCCATCACCAGCCCCACACCGGAGGCAATGAGATAAAACTGGGTCTTTGTATAAGTGTAATAGGCAAAGACACATACCGTGATCCATAATGTCAGCATCACCAACAATGAAAACTTATTGCCTTTCCAGCGGGAAACCAAAGCAAAAAAATTGGCCCCCACCAGACCTACCAACTGTAATATCAGGATGATGATGATGAGCTCGGAGCCTCCAAAATGCAATTCTTTATCTGCAAACGTGGCGGCCATATATAACACAGTTTGTACGCCTGCACTGTAAAAAAAAAACGCCATTAAAAACCGTTTGAGGTGAGGCTGATGTTGTAGTCGCCTCCATACGCTTCTCAATTCCTGATAGCCTTTTCTCCATATCGCCTTTCCAAACTTCCCCACTGTATCTGCAGGCAATTTTCGAAAAGGGATCTGCGCAAAGAAAAACCACCACAATCCTACCATGACGAAAGCCAGTCTGACTGCCACGCTGGTCTCAGTGATCCCAAACCATTCTTTTTTTTCGATCACAAACAAATTGACAATCAGCAAGATGACACTACCTACATATCCGTAGGCGAAGCCTCTGGCACTGGTTTTATCATATTTATCTTCCGTAGCGATGACAGGCAGATAGGAATTGTAAAAGACCAGGCTGCTTGTAAATCCGATACTGGCCAACATAAATCCCGCAGTACCGATCCATAAGGTGTTCATGTCTCTAAAAAAATACATGGAAATACAGGCGAGCGAACCTATGATGGTAAACAAACGAAGAAAATACAACCTTTTGCCACTATAATCAGCGATCCCACTCAGTATAGGCAATCCAATCGCCACAAAAACGTAGGCAAGCGATATGATGAAAGAAAAATAAGAGCTATTAGGCATATCGGTGTTGCCTACATGGATGGTTGCATTAGTTACGCTCAGAAAATAAGTTGGAAAAATGGCTGAAGATATGACCAAAGAATAGGAGGAATTGGCCCAGTCAAACATCGCCCAGCTTTTAATGACTTTGGCATCGTTTTTTACAAAAGTGGTTTGCATGCGTCAAATATAGTGATTGCCTGACTGTAAGGATCTAACTCTCACGTTTTATAGCAGAAATGCAATTACAACCTTCTAGCAATTCAAATAGCCCTTGGCGCTGAGTGCGCTTCTTTGCAGTTCTAAAAATGAAAGGAGTAAGATTTTTCCGGTTTACGTTCTGGCATTCTTTTTTCTATTAAAAATTGAATACATGGCTATCTTTCAAGCCTAATCACAAATTGTAGAGATCGCATTCATCCCAAATTCATTTCTTATTTTTAATCCATGATCATAGGCATCCTATCCCGCAATCCGGGTTTATACTCCACTCAAAGTCTTGTCATCGCTGGGAGAAAAAGAGGTCACAGAATCCTGGTGCTCGACCCCTATCAATGCTCACAATATATCCTCAATAGTCAACCCAGGATGTATTATCAGTCCAAGCCGCTCACCAGGTTGGATGCCATCATCCCCCGCATTGGAGCTACCGCTACCGAGATAGGTGCTTCTGTGATAGATCATTTTGTTGCAGCAGGTGTATATACTACAACCACCGCTGCTTCCCTACTCAAAGCCCGAAACAAATGGGTATGCAGTCAATTCCTCTCTACCAATGGTATTGCTGTGCCAGATGCCTGCCTTCATTTCAATTCAGAATTTAATGATCATGTACTGCGTAGATTTAGTTTCCCCTTGATTATCAAATTGCTCAAAAGTACCCAGGGCATGGGTGTGGTCAAAGCCAATGACAAAAGCCAGGCCTTAAATATCCTCGAGGCTTTTCAGAGACTTGACGAACAGGTGATCATCCAGGAGTTTATTCAGGAGGCCAGGGGCAGCGATATCCGCGTGCTCGTAGTGGATCACAAAGTCGTGGGCGTCATGAAGCGCCAAGCTAAAAAAGATGAATTCAGATCCAATCTACACCAGGGAGCTACCGCCAAACCCACCAAACTCACTGCTGACGAAGAGTTTATTGCCTTAAATGCCAGCAGGCTCCTCCAACTCAGTGTAGCTGGGGTAGATATTCTACGGTCGGACAAGGGGCCACTGGTGTTGGAAGTCAATGCCTCACCCGGTTTGGAAGGGATCGAACAAACCACCAAAATCAGTATCTCTGAAAAAATAATTGAAATGATCGAGCAAAAAGCCCACCATGGAGCAGAGTTATAAAATCACCATATTGGATTCGGAAATTATAGAACCGGGTGAAAAAAAACTCATCAAATTACCAGTAGGCTACCTTCCTTCAGGTAACAAAATTTATATCCACATCTTCGTCAATAAATCTTTACTTCCCGGGCCCACCATCTTACTCATAGGAGGCATCCATGGCGACGAGATCAATGGAACAGAGATCGTGCGGAGAGCGAGTGAATGGGTTAAATCCAGGAATATACTAAAAGGGACAGTGATCACCATTCCCCTGCTCAATGTATACGGATTTATTCACTTCACCCGGGAAGTTGCCGAAGGCAAAGATGTCAACCGCAGTTTTCCTGGTAGCTCACGAGGATCTCTGGCCTCCAGGATTGCCAATATCCTTTATAAAAGCATTTTACCTGGCATCGATGCATTGATCGATTTTCATACGGGTGGGGGCCAGCGCTATAACTATCCTCAGGTTAGATTTACAAAAAATGATAAGAAAAGTTTTGCATTGGCAAAGGCCTTTGGTGCCCCATTCCTCATCGAATCAACTATAAGGCAAAATTCGTTGCGACAATATGCCCACAAACTCAAAATCGCCAATCTCACCTTTGAAGGAGGAGAAGCCAGTAGATTTGACGGATTTAGCATTGATAAAGCACTGATGGGCATCAAAAATGTACTGCATGATCTTGGGATGATAGAGGAGATGATCCTGCCACCTCATAAGACCGTCATCATCACCGAGGACAAATGGATCAGAGCCCCCTATAGCGGGATCTTTGTGTGGAACCGTGCCTCAGGCGTGTATGTGAGCAAAGGTGAGATATTAGGCACTATCTCTGATCCGGACAACCTCCGCCTCCAATATGTCAAAGCTAAGGAGAGCGGGTACCTCATCGGTCATAACAATGCTCCTGTCGTCCACGTAGGTGACGCATTATTTCATATGGGTCAGCCCTGACCAAGAGTGGCAATGGCGGTACGAATTACTTCTTAATATTCACAAGGTTAACATTAAAAGGTACCGATGGAAACTATTCCGATTGGTCGCCGGATTATCCCTGAGCTTTGCTTCCATCATATCGCTTTCAATCATTGTATGTCGTTAAGTCCAATTCTTACCCATTTTAGATTTCTTCTTACCGATACCACGCCGTACATTTGAGACCATCTCATGCAATCAACCCATCGGATATATTGCTTTCTTTTATATATATTTGCCTGTCTACCCATAGGTTGCATTGATCGTAATGAAAAACCCCTCGAAATCGTTGAAGCACCCGTCAAGGTCCATGACACGAATGTCGCTCCGGATACAGAGCCGATAGTACCTATCATGAGCCGGGTCGCCTGGCAAAAACCGAGCCTTATCCTAGATAGGTTGTCAGAAGAACTCAGCCACAAAAAGATCGCCGATATTGGAGCCGGACCCAATGGGTTTTTTACTTTTTGGATGGCCCAGGAAGGTGCTGATGTCATCGCTGTTGATATCGATCCTGAAGCTTTAAAATACATCGAACAAGAAAAAGCCAACCTCGATAGTACCCGCCAATCACGCATCACTACACGACTAGCCCGACCAGATGACCCAAATCTGCGAGCTGCCGAAGTCGATGGCATCCTCATCGTCAATACGATTGCTTTCATTCAAAACCGGTCCAAATACCTTAACCTCCTCAAAACTAAACTCAAAGAAGGTGGCAAAATAGTCATCGTAGATTTCAAGATGAATCGACTCCCTGCTCAGATTGCGCCTCCCAAATCCCAGCGTATTGCACCTGATGTGGTCGAAGAACTGCTGTATCAGGCCGGCTATCACCATATAGTAGTGGATGACCAGGAGTTGCAGTATCAATATATCGTGACAGCGGAGAAGTAGCTGTGACTTTAGATTGTCAAATCAAATAAGATAAATTGTCAACCTACGTGAGGAAGCGTATTGATCTTCGGTGAATTGAAGTTGCATATATTAATCGTAATGGTCACGACGCATACCTGCCAGCACGACCATCATATCAATGATCATACCCATATGATTCGATTTCGTTGTTTTTTATACTGAATTAAGCAAAGCAAGATGAGCCTCTATACGACTACGCAGCCAAAAAGGTGAACAAAATATTTGTTATCTTTTTTTAATCATAGTTAGGTGCTGGCATTTATCATTTCAATTGCCCCATTTCTTCCGGCTTTTAATTCAAAGATGTAATCAGAAATATGTTGGACAATTTCGAAAATTTAAAAAACTGGATGTTGAAAAATCCAACGGCCACTAACTTCCTGGAATATTTAATATGGGTAGTATTGATCGTTTCTCTGATCGCTTTTATCAGACGGTTTCTAAGGAACAAATTTCCTGACTCATCATTGAGATATAAATCGCAAAAAGGAATTGAAATAATCGGATATTTATTTATCATCATTATTACCATTTCTTATTTCACAGGCAGTATTAATGACTTTGGCTTAGCTATTGGGTTATTGACTGCTGGTATCACCATCACTTTGCAAGAATTGATTCTTAGCATTGCCGGATCGTTTTATATTTTCTTTGTAAGGGTATATAAGCCAGGCGATCGAATTGAAATTAATGGCATCAAAGGTGATGTCATCGACATTGACAGTATTTATACGAGTATGATGGAAATAGGAGAATGGGTTTCAAGTGATAATTACAGTGGGCGAATCGTAAAATTGAGCAACTCCTTTGTTTTTAAAGGACCTGTCTATAATTATTCCCAGGACTTTCCTTTTGTTTGGGATGAATTCAATCTTCCTATCAGGTATGGGTCTGATATTGACTTAGCAAAATCTATAGTCATCGAAATAGCCAGCGAAAATCTATCTCAATTCGTAGCCGATTCCAAAGCAGATTGGCAAAAAGTAGTAGACAAGTATTATATTGAAAATGCTCAGGTTGATCCTACACTGGCTATCACCATGACTGATAATTGGATAGAATTCAATCTTCGTTATATCGTGGATTATAAAAAACGCAGATACACCAAACATATTCTCAATGAACTTATTGGCAAAAGATTTCTTGAATCGAATGGAAAAGTCAACTTTGCTTCGACAACTGTCGAAATAGTTCGAATACCTTTAATAGATATAACACAAGACACATCCAGTCACGACAACATTTAAACATTATTAAAAAAGCATAAGAATAAAAAAGACCTAAACAGTCAGACTTTGGTCAAAAAAACCGTTCTCTACTGTCCTGATTGTTTAGTTTCTAGATGTCCGAGTCTCGATTGTTCATAGGGTGCATGGTCAATATTGTGGTTCCATGTCTTTTCACTATTTTAGCTCTCCAAAATATATTTTACCAAAAACAACAAATAAATCATCATTATGAGCAAACTTTCAAATGTCAAAGGACCGGCCATCTTTCTCGCACAGTTTATGGGAGATCAGGCTCCTTTCAACTCTTTGGACACTATCTGCCAATGGGCTGCGGATCTTGGTTATATCGGCATCCAAATTCCCTCCTGGGATGGCAGGCTCATAGACCTTCCGACAGCGGCGACCAGCCAAACCTATTGTGATGATCTAAAAGGTAAAGTAGCCGCTCACGGACTGCAAATCACCGAGCTCTCAACCCACCTCCAAGGTCAATTGGTCGCCGTCAATCCCGCCTATGACGAACTTTTCGATGCCTTCGCACCTGATGAAGTGAAAGGCAATCCCAAAGCCCGCACAGCATGGGCGGTTAAAACATTAAAACAAGCTGCCCACGCCAGCAAGAACCTCGGGCTTAATGCCCATGCGACTTTCTCCGGGGCACTGATATGGCATACCGTATACCCCTGGCCACAGCGACCCAAAGGTCTTGTAGAAGCCGCTTTCAAAGAACTTGCTGCAAGATGGGTACCTATCCTCAATGAATTTGATGCCTGCGGCGTGGACCTGTGCTACGAAATACATCCTGGCGAAGACTTGCATGATGGCATCAGCTTTGAGCGCTTTTTGGCAGCTACCGGCCACCATAAAAGATGCAATATCCTCTATGATCCCAGTCACTTCGTACTCCAGCACCTCGACTATCTACAATACATCGATTTCTATCATCAACATATCAAGATGTTCCATGTCAAAGATGCTGAGCTTAATCCTACAGGTCGATCAGGCGTCTATGGCGGCTATGCTGATTGGGTAGACCGTGCAGGCAGATTCAGATCATTGGGCGACGGACAAGTAGATTTTATGGCGATCTTCTCCAAATTGGCTCAGTATGGCTATGATGGTTGGGCGGTACTCGAATGGGAGTGCTGCATCAAAGACTCTGGCCAGGGAGCTGCCGAAGGCGCACCATTCATCAGTGATCATATAATAAAAGTGACTGAGCGGGCCTTTGACGACTTTGCAGGAGCAGGGGCTGATGATGCATTTAACCGGAGAGTAATGGGTCTGTGAGGAAGTAGAAAGAAAAAGCAGGTTTTTCATAAAGTAAAATTTAAATGGCCGCCCTTAGACAATTGCTTAATACAGTTAAGCATTTTTTTGGAAGTAATAGGCTGTTTAAATGCTGACCTACACCAAATATGATTGCAGGTGATACTTTTGTAGAATTAGTACTGTCCTTTTCCGGTACAGAACAAAGACCACATTTCGATAGGTTAGGCTTTAGTATCATCGGGAAACGGATGTTTGCTACCTACCTGGCCAAAAACAATACCGCAAACATCTTTTTAACTAAAATAGAGCAAACAGTATTTTGTGAAATGGATCCCCAAAACATCTATCCTGTGCCAAACAAATGGGGGGATAAAGGGGCAACTACTTTTGATCTGAATGGAGTATCACAGGAGATAGTGATGGAGGCACTGATTTCTGCGTATCATGATGTGTTGAGAAAAAAATAAGATTTAACTCTTCAAGGCATACTTTTAGCGTAACATTTTAGCAAATCGCCAAAATAAACTCTGAAAAATTTAAACTTTTTACATAGAGAATGGATCCTACGCTGACTTATCACCTACTGAATGGCGACGCATTAGCTGATAAATTAAACCAATCTTTTCCTCTCAATAATTTTATTATCTGTAGAGAATGCCTGATGGATGGTGTGGTACAAGCACCCACTCTTGAAGCGTTCTGGATCAACCGCGCTGATTTTATTGCAGAAACCTTTCATCTTCCGCAGGCAGAATATTTTGAGAAGGTCGTAAAAGAACTGGACAAACTGGCCAGCATACCTGATCACGCAGAGGTATGCCTATGGTTTGAAAATGATTTGTTTTGCCAGGCCAATATGTGGTTCATGCTGTCAGTTCTTTCTACAAGACCCAATCTGAAAATATATAGAGTGTTCCCAATTATAAAAAACAAAGGAGACTTTTGGAAAGGATTTGGAGTAGACGATACTGAGACCTTAGTCCTCGCCTACTCGTCAAAGATATTGTTTCAACCTGATGACATTGACTTAGGCCAAAATCTCTGGAAGGCATTTAGAAATGGGGACTTATCAAAACTGAAATCTATTTCTCCTACTCCTTCACCTTGTTTTGAGCTATTAGAAGAAGTCTGCCAGGCCCATATTGATCGATTTCCCGTTGGCAACGATTTGCCCAGGCCGGAAAAAATATTGCAAGGTATTATTAAATCCAATCCAAATGACTTCTATCAAACATTTAATGCATTCTCTGCCATGGCAGGAATTTATGGTTTTGGTGATACCCAGGTAAAAAGGATGTATGACCAACTAATCATTGAAGCCAAAATTTCAGAACGTGATGCAAAGTGATAAAAGTGGCAAATGATTTAATACAAATCAAACTATACCCAGGCAACCCTTATTTACCAAGCGCTTTCTATGCTACACATCTCCAGTCCTTCTGAGTAGATGAGAGTAAATCCAGATAATATTAGACCAAAAAGTCATATCTTTATCGTAATATTGCAATATTAAATTAAATTCATGGGAGCAACCAAGACTGATCATTTTACAGACAAACAAAACAGTATCGCCAATCTTGCTAAAGCGCTTGGTCACCCCGCCAGAGTCGCTATCATCGAATACCTGCTCTCGGTCGATACCTGTATCTGTGGCGATATCGTCAATAAATTGCCATTGGCACAACCTACTGTGTCTCAGCACTTAAAAGAACTAAAAAATGCTGGACTCATCAAAGGAAATATTGAAGGAAATGCTATCTGCTATTGTTTAGACGAAAAAGTGTTTGAAAAATTGAATAGTTATTTTTTAAAGGTCTCCGCCAAAATTGAAAAGAAAAAAAATATTCCTTGTTAAATATCACTTAACCCAATCTTATGAAACTATCAGAAATAAAACATCATTTGAGCACAGCTGAATCTGTAAATTTTAGATTAGCCCATGGCGAGTATGTTCCAGAACATTTCCATGTGACCGAAATAGGCCTGGTGACAAAACATTTTATAGATTGCGGCGGAACTATAAGACTTGAAAAAGTAGTCAACTTCCAACTTTGGGATGCCAACGATTATGACCATCGGTTAAAACCCGGCAAATTGCTGAATATTATAGCACTCTCTGAACAAGCCCTTGAGATCGATGACCTGGAAATCGAAGTGGAATATCAAACAGATACCATTGGAAAATATGGATTGGAATATAATGGTAAAGATTTTGAGCTCATATCAAAACAAACTGCCTGTTTGGCGGATGACCATTGTGGCATACCAGTCAAAACTTCTCAAAGCCAATTTGTTGAATTACAGACGCTATCCCCCGGATGCACACCTGGAGCCGGATGTTGCTAAGCAAAAATATATTTAGCGCTTCATTCCAACTATTGCTGTTTGGAAAAGGCCAGGCACCAGATCAGTAACTGGCTTATTCAACATATATAACTCGGGTGAGCACAGATCCTATCAAGCTTGGTCTAAAAGAAAACTGGCCACAATTCACCATCCTGGTGATCATCAATGCCTTTGTAGGAGGCATGATAGGGATGGAGCGGACGATTATCCCTCAATTTGCCACTATCGAATTTGGAGTGGCTTCTAAGACTGCCCTATTGTCTTTCATCACTGCTTTTGGCTTGACCAAAGCAATTACAAACTATTTCACGGGACGACTGGCCAATCGATTTGGTAGAAAAAATATGTTAGTATCAGGTTGGCTGGTAGCTATACCGATTCCTTTTATATTAATTTATGCCAACCATTGGAACTGGGTTATACTCGCCAATATACTTTTGGGCATAAGTCAGGGCCTTACGTGGAGTAGTACTGTGCTGATGAAAATCGACCTGGTAGGTGAAAAAGACAGGGGACTTGCCATGGGACTCAATGAATTCTCCGGTTATGTCGCAGTAGGGTTGGTGGCATTTCTGTCTGGGTGGATCGCTGACAAATATGGCATCACCCCTTATCCTTTTTATATAGGCATTTTTATTTCTATGGCTGGGCTACTACTCACATTAATCATGGTGAAAGATACCCGGGCATTTGTGCAACATGAGAGCTTAACTGACCATACCGGGCCATTACAAAATATTTTTATAGAGACCAGTTTCAAGAACAAAACTTTGAGTGCAGTCACACAAGCAGGCTTGATCAATAATTTAAACGATGGCATGATCTGGGGATTGCTGCCAGTATTATTATTGTCGCTCCACTTCAATACCAAAGACATTGGAATCCTAGCAGCTATCTATCCTACCATTTGGGGCATCGGACAACTTTTTACAGGTAAAATGTCAGATATCTATTCAAAAAAACGAATGTTGTTCATAGGTATGCTGTTGCAAGGCCTGGCCATTTTAATGATTCCCCAGACCACCTCTTTTATCGGACTAGGTAGTATATCGACTGCACTTGGTCTGGGGACAGCGCTTGTTTACCCTACATTTTTATCGGCCATTGCTCAAGCTACCAGCCCCATACAGCGTGCCGAAAGCATAGGCATCTTTAGATTATGGAGAGACCTGGGCTATGCGATTGGAGCCATCATCTCGGGTGTGACGGCTGATTTATTAGGAATTGAGTATGCCATTTATCTGATCGGCGGACTCACGCTGGTATCAGCTTTGGTCATAAAATCGCGTATGCCTGCTACTCCGCCAGGATAGACTTATCGGCTCCACAACGAAATAAAAAAAGCAGAAGTCATTAAACAACCTGACCTCGTTATTTGTTTACATTGTCCTCAATGGGCTTAAGCTTGCTGCTAAATACAATGAAATAAATTAAATTATCAAACTATGAATGATTCAATGCAGATGACCTCGCCTCCACAACCTTTACGATATCTCGTTTTCTCTGCTTCTTTACGCGAAGATTCACTCAATACCCGCCTGGCCAAATTAGCAGCCGGTGTCATCACCAAAAATGGTGGAATCGTAGATTATGCCACTATGAGTGAGTTTGACAGCCCATCCTTCAATCAAGATTTGGAGGTAAAAGGCATCTATCCGGATCAGGCTGAACGGTTCCGTCAAAGGATAGAGTCCAATGATGCTTTTATCATATCATCTCCTGAATACAATGGATCCCTACCTGGAGTGCTCAAAAATGCAATTGATTGGGTATCAAGGGTCAGACCTCAGCCATTCAATGAAAAAAATGCCCTCTTAATGTCGGCTTCTCCTTCGATGGCAGGTGGCAATCGGGCGCTCTGGTCACTTAGAATGCCATTGGAACACCTCGGTACCAGGGTGTTTCCTAATATGTTTTCCTTGGCGATGGCTCACAAAGCCTTCTCTCCGGAAGGCAATATCGCAGACGAAACCCTACAAAAACGATTTGAAGAAAACCTGGTGGCCTTTATGAGCCTGGTAGAATCATCAAAACACTATCCTTGTATCAAAAAGGCCTGGATAGAGTTTATGGGTGAGAAAACTGATCTGATGGCGGAAAGGACTAACTAGATTTGGTTTCAATTTTTATAAACCTTAGTTGCGAATAAAAACTGCCTATCCAGCTCCCGTCAGACTACGATTGACTTTTCACCGGCAGGACCCAGCGTCTCCAAGCATACCATATCAATGCCATCCAAGGTAATCCATGCATCATTAAATCTCCCCAGTCGAGCCATTGCATGCCATGAGCTCCACCCAGGACCCATCTCAACTTTCCCCAGACATGAGGTTCTGGAAAAAACGGTGCCAACCCCAGGGTGGCACAGGCCAGGAGAATAATCTTAATATCTGGCAGTTTTATCATGATTAAATATAGAATAAAAGACTCATCCTGCTACATATCAGAACATGGCATATCAAACTTTCACCCCATAATTATCCTTCAAACCCTTGATATGATGGCGTTCATGCCCGGCTATCAAAAATGCAAATGCACGAACACTGATCACATTGTTGGCAGCTTTTCCGGTTCGATCTAAAGCCTCTGCAGGCAGATTTTCAAATAAGGTGATACTCGCATTTCTAACTGCTTCGTATTCTTGTATAATGCCCGCTATCGTCCGGTCATTGGCCCTGGAAGGAAGGATATAGTCATCCTGTTCAAACCCGGGCAAAGGAGTCTCATCCGCACGACCAAATCTCAAAGCCCGGTAGGCAAATATTCTTTCGGTGTCCATCACATGCACCCATACTTCCTTGATCGTCCATTTGCCATCCGCATACCGATGATCCCACTGGTCTAGAGAAAGTGAAAGCATCATGTCCCGGGTATCTGTTTTTAACATTTTTAATACTTCCACGGGGTCTGATTCAGGTACCTGGCTGACATATCGTTCAAAATATCCTGCCATTTCATCCTTGTTTGGTCTACGCCATTTCATAATTCTTAGTTTTTGTTGCTGCTAAATTGCAGACCTTTGTCCAATGTTTGGGTATAGACATTTATTTTTTTTGTTAATTCTGGTTCAACTGGCTTGTAAATCAAATAATTCCATTCAAAAAGAAGTCACCCCACAACTTGAATACTTCAATCAACTCATTGAACAGTCCCCTTTTGTGGATAGCTTATATTTTGCGAGGGCTACGTATTACTACGATCAAAATAGCTATGACGAAGCGATCAAAGATCTTAGCTATGCTATTCGCCTGGATTCCTTGCAGGCAAGATATTTCCATTTGTTGGCAGATTGTTATATGGAGCAAGGCAATTCTTATGAGGGGCTGTCTACGATGGTCAAAGCCGGCATATTGTTTCCAACGCGCATCCCTACCCTGCTTAAATTGAGCGAATATCAAAATCTTCTCAAACAGGAATCCAAATCTCTCGCCACGATCAATCGTATTTTGACACTCAATCCTTTGGAGTCAGAGGCTCATTTTATGGCCGGCATCAATTATCGGGACCTGGGGGATACGGCACAGGCGATCACAAGCTTTAAAAAAGCAACCTCCTACGACGATCACCTCATAGATGCCTGGATCATACTCAGTCAATTAGTACAATTTACAGATCCGGTATATGCCAGGCAATGTATAGAAAACGCCCTGAGGGTCGACTCTACCAATACCCAGACACTCCACAGCTATGCTGAGTTTTTTCATGAGTCCGATCCGCTCCTGGCGCTATCCACCTATCACAAAATCATCCTGCTGGATCCTGCTTACAAAGACGCTTTTCTCAACAGTGGTATTTTGTATTTTTCCATCGACAGTTTTGCTCAGGCGTTGCAACATTTTGATATTGCCTGCCATCAAAGCCCGACCGAGCCGACCTATTATTATTATCGCGGTATAGCCAAAGAGGCAATCAATGACATCGAAGGTGCCCGATCCGATTATAATCAGGCCTTGCAACTGGATGCGAATTATACCGAAGCTAAAAAGGCTTTAGAAAAGCTCGGCCAATAGATGGCCCTCCTCTGCTCAGGAATTGTCCTTAACTTTGGGCTAAATTCTTTTCTACTATGCGTTTAATGTTTCTTTTGGTTGTGGCCGTTTTTTGCAATTGCAAGTCTAAGGAAAATCCTAATTTGACATCGATCGGGAATACGGCAGATCTTACAGTAACCTTGACTTCTCCAATGGAGCCACAGCAAAACCCCACTACTGAATATCCTTACGCAGTCACGGTCAAAGATGACCAAAACAAGGCGCATAGCACAGACCATATTTTGCCCCAACCCGATAAACCAACCGTGATGATGTTTTGGCTGACTACCTGCAATCCTTGTGCAAGAGAATTAAAATCAATCACACAGCATTTTGACCAATGGCAACAAACAGTGCCTTTTCACCTGGTAGCCATGTCAGAAGATCGGGAAGAAAATTACCCTGCTTTTGTCGAAAGAATAGCCAATGAAAAATGGCCTTTCGCCGCTTACTGGGATTTTAGCCGCCAGTTTAAAAGCCTGATGCCTGGCAGCCTGAATGGCTTACCACAAACATTTATTTTTGACAAACACGGCAAAATGACCTGGTCCAAACGTGGCTTTCTTCCTGGTGATGAAGCTATGCTTTTCGAACAAATTAAAGAAGCAGCTAAGTCCTGATCATAAAAAATGTTAACTTAGTGCATGTTGTTTTAATCATTCAAAAACTAATAATATGGCAGTCCTTAAAGTAATCGAAGTGCTCTCCAGCTCCAATAAGAGCTTTGAAGATGCGATTGAAAAAGCAATCAAAAAAGCTGACAAATCCCTAAAAAATATTCGCTCCGCCAATGTACATAACATGAGCGTTTCGGTAGACGGTGGAAAGATAAAAGAATATCGGGTCAATATTAAAATCACCTTTGAACTTACTTAAATTATGGCTACAGTAAAAGTTATCGAGATACTTTCGAGCTCACCCAAATCATGGTCAGATGCTACCGATCAGGCTATTAAAAAAGCCAGTAAATCTATAAGAGATATTCGTTCTGCCAATGTGGAAAACATGAGTGTCACCGTCGAAAATGGCAAAATCAAAGAATATCGGGTCAATTTGAAATTGACTTTTGGTCTGGAGTAATAGTCAACAATAACTCAGCCTTACTTTTTTGTTTGTTTGATCAGTCGTTGATCCAGATTCAGTGTACGGATATTGCTAATATTGACTTCTTTCATCAATGGGTGCATCGGGTTAATGATATAATTATACTCTTCAGGCATGATGGCAGAGGGGACCTGGAGCAACAAAGTCAGGTTTTCCATAAGGAACTGGTCACCCAGTTTTTGAGTGAGTGATTGATTTTCGGGCTGCATCCATAAAGCAGGGAGATCTTTTGTTTCCAATTTGGTCATGCTCTTGGAAGCCTGAACAGATAAACTTAAGATGGCCATTTCGTAGACGCGTTCCTGCAGACTATTTAAATCCAAATGAACCAACACCTCTAACAAGGCGAGCGAACGATATGAAGCAGCGTAAATGGCACGGTGGCCTTCACTATTCCAGCGACCTCCATACAATCGGGCACCTGTGCCAGTCAAATCCCTGGCATACTGCGCCTGGGCTATTCTAAAGCACTCCATATATTAGGAATAAACACCATACTCCAACCTGCCAAGCAACTTGAGCAATAGCTGAATACCAAATGAAGTATCCAAAAACTCAAGGGGTGCCTTGCCACCAAGAGCCAGAATCGGGCTCTGTAACCAACGCTTAAAACCAGCGTGTGACCCGATCACCTCCACGCCACGCTGGGCAAAAGTGGCTATTTCAAGGACTTTTTCAGTTTTATATGAGTCCAATAAATCACTACCATCTTTGCGCGCCAGATTGCGATAGGAGCTGTGCAATAATATAGCAAGCTGCTCAAGCGTGACGCCGAGAAATTTGGACAATGAACTCAGCACATCTTTGGTAAGGCCCTCTCTGGTATGAAAGATTAAGCTTAAATCACTATCACTGTCGAGCTCGGTCGAAATCGCTTTTGATCCTAATATAACACGCAAAGTCGGCGTATCAGTCACTGTAGGCAAGGGACTGTAAGTCGCACTCAGATCTTGGGCCACGAGCCCCTTATCTGGATCAATTTTAGAGGGATTGATGTATGATTTGATTCTTTGTTTTTCTTTCACACAACAAATATATGCCTTTTTGGCAATAAAAAAACCTATATGTCACCTATTCTGCAATTATATTTTTTATTCGAAGACCGATGAATTCTATAAACCGATTATATAAGTGATATCCTATGGCTATTTCTGATTATCAAACTAACTTTGCACCTCTTTTAAGTAAAACTATGATCAATATTACCTTACCCGATGGAGCTGTAAAACAGTATCCAGTTGGAGTGACCGCTTTAGACATAGCCAAATCCATTTCAGAAGGGTTGGCTCGCAATGTATTGTCCGCCAAAGTAAATGGGGAGATTTGGGATTCGACCAGGCCTATCAATACCGATGCAAGTTTGCAACTTTTTACCTGGAATGATAAAGAAGGAAAATCCACATTTTGGCATTCGTCTGCTCATCTTTTGGCTGAAGCCCTGGAGGCATTGCATCCGGGCACCAAGTTTGGTATCGGTCCTCCTATCGAACAAGGATTCTATTATGATATAGACACAGGTGATGAAGTACTTAGTTCATCAGACTTACAAGCAATTGAAAATAAGATGCAGGAACTGGCTCGTCAAAACAATGCCTATCAACGAAAAGAGATCTCTAAAGCCGATGCCATCGCATATTTCAAAGAAAAAAATGATGAATATAAACTCGAGTTATTAGAAGATCTTGAAGACGGTCAGATTACTTTTTATAGCCAGGGCAATTTCACTGACTTGTGCCGTGGACCGCATATTCCGGACACTGGATTTATCAAAGCCGTCAAACTCACTGCCTTGGCTGGTGCTTACTGGCGCGGGGACGAAAAAAGAAAACAACTGACGCGGATCTATGGCATCACCTTTCCCAAGCAAAAAGAACTGACAGAATATCTTACGATGATCGAAGAAGCCAAAAAGCGTGATCATCGTAAACTTGGCGCAGAGCTCGATCTGTTTATGTTTTCGGAGAAAGTAGGTGCAGGGTTGCCTATCTGGCTCCCAAAAGGTACAGCCTTGCGCAATCGGCTTGAAGATTTTCTCAAAGCAGAACAAATCAAACGTGGCTATCAACCGGTTATCACCCCCCATATCGGACGCAAAGAACTATACATCACCTCAGGTCACTATGCCAAATATGGCAAAGACAGCTTCCAGCCTATCCATACCCCCAATGAAGGGGAGGAATTTTTATTGAAGCCTATGAACTGCCCACACCACTGTGAGATCTTCGGCTACAAACCCAGATCCTACAAAGAACTTCCCATTCGGATTGCAGAATTTGGTACAGTCTATCGATATGAGCAAAGTGGTGAATTACACGGTTTGACCCGAGTCCGGGGTTTTACTCAGGATGACGCTCATTTATTCTGTACAGCTGAGCAGTTAAAGCAAGAATTCATTGGAGTGATCGATTTGACAAAGTTTGTTTTGAATAAATTAGGCTTCGACAAGTTTACAGCTCAGATTTCATTGAGAGATCCCCAAAATAAAGAAAAATATATTGGGACTGATGAAAACTGGGATAAA
>OBID01000124.1_pt1 | contig 33655 bp, 18 predicted proteins | sample 1519781 | NCBI WGS metagenome assembly OBID01 (sample SAMEA3991478, study PRJEB22521) | metagenome | biome: anthropogenic terrestrial biome; feature: sewage plant; material: sludge | place: Sweden | collected 2012-09-26 | reverse complement strand
CAGGACTCACTTTTTCACAAAAAGACCATTGGATCGTAATGCTCAGAGAGAGTATCACGAAAATTTCCTTCAACAATTTTTCAATCTTATTCATATTTCATGGCTATTAAAGAGTACCAATATAAAACTTCGTGCATCTTCTCTATTCTAACTAATCTGCGTGTTTCTCTACTTTATTACGTTAATCTGCACTGATGGTATTAATCTCACAGGACCCAGCAATCCGGCAGGTTCAACATGCCAGGGCTCAGCTTTAACTTTAGGTGTGGATCCATCAGACCTTATATTTGTTCTGGTAAATTTCTTATCATCCGGCAGATTTTCATCTCCAGTAAGTCGGTTGATCCAAAGGTTCATCACCTCTATCTTAAGTACATTAGATCCTGGTTTAAGAAATGAAGTGATTTCAGTCGAGAAAGGAGGCTTCCAGAGCACACCCGCTGACCGGTCATTCACAAATACTTCCGCCAGTTCGCGAACTTTTCCTAAATCGAGGTATATACTGCGTCCCGGACCAAACCAATCTTTGGGAACATCAATAGTTTTGATATAAGATCCCAAACCTGAATAGTACTTTACGCCTGCGTCTCCATGCTCTGTCCATGAAATAAGTTTCGGCAGCTTGATCTCTGTCGGAGCACCCCAATTAGGATCAAAATTTACAGTCCAATCATCATCTAATACTATTGGCGCAGGCAAATTATCAATCTTAAAAGGCACTTTTTGCCCTTTGATATCCTTCAGCAAATATTGTCCATTCTGCCAGCTTTGAATAGTAGCTATTTTATTATTTACATTTATAACCTGCTCAACAGGAAGATCCTCCTTGTTAATCGCTCCATTCGGGATTAAAGATGAAATACTTCCTGATAAAGATTTGTCTTCAAAGACAAAGAAAACGGAACCACCCGGTGGTAGAGCAAGTGGCAGGCTGGTTCCTCCCGCCAAAGTTTTGTAGACGAACTGGTCTTTCATGGCACCGTCTGCCGGATCCCATAAATGAGGTGTCCTGTTTTTCACACGAAACAAACATTCCGTCTTTACCCAATTTTGCGTTTTATTTCTTAAAAAATATATATCTGCATTTTTTAAACGCCTGTGTATATAATCCAGGCTGGTATCATTTTTAAAAGGTTGACATGAAAAATCAGGTAAGACCGACTGTTTGGCAAGCCATTGCTCAGGAGTATACCCCCAAACTATCTTTCCTTTCCCGTAATTCTTATACTTTATGGTGGTTCTGTCGCTATCTCCCCACATCTTCTCAGCCAATGCACGCAGCCTGGCTGTCCTTGACTTATATTCCTGCATACCGGGAACCTCAGATGGCTTAGGCCCTATGACTGTTGCGCCATCGGAAACCAGTTTCTCAAGTTTTTGCAAAACTTCAAGTGGAATGTTATGCTGATCAGGAAGGACAAGTATGCGATAGGTCATACCATCAGGAAGCATAATCCGGCCGTCTTTGACTGACATCCGATTTAATATTACCTCAGTATTTACAACATCATAATCGTAACCAGCGCCCAGACCATTTATCAGGGGTTTTTCAGGAACGTTATGATACAAAGGCCAAAAATTAGGGGCCTGATCACCATAATAATAGGCAACATCTGCAACAAATAAACCTTGCTGAAGCATATAGCAGCAACGAGCTAAATAATCCATAAATGGTTTTAGCTTCGGCCAAAACACAACTTGCGGATTCATGTCTATTCCTGCATGATAGGAGCGACCGGGATATCCTGCCTCTAGCGGTGAATGGGCAAATCCATGATAGGTAATACGGTTAAGACCTTCACAAAATGCTCTGTCCACCAATTTTTTAAGTGTGAATGGACCATCTCTCCAACGACGCCACGTAGTCCAGGATTCAGCATCGACATAGGGCTTTCCATAAATATGTGCTGCACTGGCGATTTCTTTGACTAAGAAAAGATTTCTGGGATTTCCTAGCCAGAACTCTCCGCGCGGAATTCCTACATTCCCCAATGCTTTTAATGCATCTACCGGATTGGTATCCCAAAACGGCGATCCAGGTCCCCCGGCTTCGGCAGTAAGCTGTAGCCCATATTCGGCGCAAATTTCACTTCCGGTTTTATAATGACTAAATATTAAAAGATCACTAACCGTTTTTTGGTAATCATATTGAAATCTTTTACTCTCAGCATCATCCTTTATAGTCCATCCCAACAGAACAGGTAACCAGGCAACAGGATCGTAACCATGATGTTCCCGGAACCAATTACCAAATTTTGAAGTCCACTGAATACCGTCGAATAACTCCATACTATCGTCATCCAAAGTTTTTAATGGGGAATTGGGGTCACCACCCTTTTTTAGACCCAATTTGTTGATAATATATTTAAAGTGAAACTTAGTTGCCTCCGGATCAAGGAAATCGATGAACAACCCTTTTGTTACTACAGACAAAGCGAACAACGTGCCACTTTCCTTTAGGGGGGCTCCATTTCAATTTTCCATCTTTGAACTTTTCGCTGAGATTTAATACATCAGAAAGATCAGGAATAAGCTTATCCTCATTGCTGGGCCATGCAAGAACGGCAACATCCAGATACCATTTGGGCAGACCATCCGGCCCTTTGGGACAATTGAGTGGGACATCAGGAAAGGGAAGTATCTGACTGACTTGATCGGGACCAGTAATCACAATACTCGCAGAAAAAAGGTTCTTGCTGGCCATGTCCGGAGTTACCCACGTACCACCGGAATTCCAGCCACTGGCGCAGACCAATCCAAGATCCAGGTCCAACCGTTCAGCTTCTTTCATGGAGTGATGAATAAAATTCACAGACTCGGTACCCATAAATGGCGGCCCGACAGGAACAAATCCATTTGGATTTCTCATGGCTTCTGTGTCCCACATTAACAAGCCACCAAGTCCTTTGGCTTTTGCCTCTTCCAGATCACGGGTTAAACTGGCATTCGACACAGCACCGTTCAACCAGTCCCAATAAGCCCGTGGCCTGGCTTCTTTGCCTGGATCTCTGAATCCTTTAATAAGGCCAGGATACTGTGCTTCTGTATGACAACAGTATGCAAACATTGCCACCAAAATGGCTGCCACTTTCTTCAAATTATAATTCATAACCTATGGTTCAATTCTAAATACCATTTCTTAATTGTCCTTTAAACCTGGATGCAGCAGCGTACCGATTGATTAATTTTTTTACCCTGCCCCTATTTATTTCTGTTAATATAAATATCAATATACTTTTTATCTAACTCCTCGGAATCCTTGTATTTCACTCGCAGCTTTTTTAGCTCCTGATGTAGTTTAGAAACTATAGCTGCATAAGCGGGATCATTGTACATATTGGTCATTTCCTGTGGATCTTTTTTTCGGTCATATAACTCCCATTCATCTACATCATAATAGAAATGAACTAACTTGTATTCTTTAGTCACTATGCCATAATGTCGTTTGACCATGTGCTCTGCCGGGTATTCATAGTAATGATAGTACACAGCCTCACGGTCCCAATGTTTTGTATCACCTTTCAAAAGTGGAACCAGGCTTTTTCCTTGCATATCTCCGGGAGCCTCTATTTGTGCTGCTTCTAAAAAAGTTTGTGCAAAGTCAAGATTCTGAACCATCTCATCATTCGTAGTGCCTGCGGTGATTACATGAGGCCAGCGGATCAACAATGGGGTTTTAAAAGATTCATTGTAGATAAATCTTTTATCAAACCAACCATGCTCTCCAAGATAAAACCCCTGATCAGAAGTATAAATGACGATAGTATTTTCAGCCAATCCACTTTCATCCAGGTAATTTAATACCCTTCCAACATTATCATCGACGGAAGAAATACAACCCAGGTAATCTTGCATATAGCGTTGATATTTCCAGCTTGCTTTTTCCTTCTCACTCATAGATAGCCAATGTGCTTTGAAATCATTTGAAATCGAATCTAATATTGGTTGATATAAAAGTTTTTGTTCCTCATTCATACGAGTATATTCGCTTTCCTCGAAATAACTCCTGTTTCTTGGATCATCGAGAATGCCCATTTCGCCAATGTCTTCAGGAAGCACCTTATTGTCATAACTAAGGAGCATTTCATTGGATATGGTCATTTTAGCGGTCTTTGCAGCACTGCCCCTGTTTTTATAATCATCGAAAAAAGTTTCGGGTTCGGGAAACACTTTCTTAGAAAACAACTTGAATTTTTCAGGACTTGGCCACCATGAACGGTGGGGAGCCTTGTGGAGGTACATCATCAAAAAAGGTTTTTCTTTATCCCTTTTTTTATCGAGCCAGTCGATAGTCAAATCAGTAATTATATCAGTTACATATCCGGTAATGGTAGTGTCACCCTTTGGCGTGATAAATTTGGGGTTGATATAGCTTCCCTGGCCTGGTAAAATCATGAAATCATCCACACCCTTTGGATTATTACCAAAGTGAAGCTTACCATACATTGCCGTTTGATATCCCGCTTTTTGAAACAATTCAGGAAATGTTTTTTGGGTAGTATCAAATGGCATGATGTTGTCAATCTTACCATTGATGTGTGTGTGTTTGCCTGTGAGTATAGTAGCCCGGGACGGCGCGCAAATTGAATTGGTAACGCTTGCATTGGTAAATAGCATTCCTCCCTTGGCTATTTTATCAATATTCGGAGTATTTATCAGCCGATTTGAATAGGCACTGATAGCCTGATAGGCATGATCATCAGCCATGATAAATAGAATATTGGGCCTTTTATGATTGTTATTCTTTTGAGGTGCCTGACATGACCCAAAGAAGAAAATTAAAACGGCTAACACCGTATGAGGAAATATATTTTTTATCATTTTTTATTTTTTATCTATTAACCCAAGAGAAGGTATTAATTTTTTTTCGAAACTGTAATGATGTATTCTCCCTCACTCAATTTAAAACGACCCGTTTGCAGCCCTTCAATCTTTTTTGATTCGATATTGCCATGTTTACGTTTAATTTCTATTTTTTGGTATTGATTAAGGGAAAGAATAACATTTGCAATACTTGAACCAGGAATGGTCATTTCGTATTGATAGAGCCCCCCCTTTCCTCTTCTCCAATTTGATACAATTTTTCCATGGGGAGAATTATAAGTGCAGTTAACATACTCCAGTCTCTTTGGGATTGAAGGAGCCAGCGTAAACTCTTTAAATCCAGGTGATTCGGGATCAGGTCGAATCCCACCCAGCCAACGGTAATACCATTCTGTGACTGTTCCGAACATGGGATGACAATTGGAGAAAGTATTGTCGCTCTCCTGCCATGTTTCCCAAATAGTTGTTGCTCCCTGATTGATCATATATCCCCAACCCGGATAGGTAGTACTGTTGACAATTTCAAAAACTGAGTCAGGAGAAATGAATTCAGAAATAGTTTCCAGAATGTATTTGGTACCAAAAATGCCTGTATTAAAATGTCCTGAGGGACCATTTCGGACCGCATTTAACAAGGAATCCATTGCAGCACCTTTTTCATCAGCAGGTACTATTCCGTGATAAAGTAATGTTGAGAATAGAGTTTGCCGATTGATTTCTTCACTTACCGGACGATCCCAAAATTTAGCTTTGACTTTTGTTACGAGCCTATCAGATAGTTGCCTATACTTATTTTCTTTTTCTTTATCTCCCATAAGTGAAGCAAATTTCTGCATGATGCGAGCACATTGAATGTAATGACAGGTGCCCGTCAATTGAACCGGAACCGGTGCCAGCGATTCATGATCACTAAGGCCTTGGTCCACCATTCCTTCCGGATGAATCCTGGCAACTTTATCCATCCATTGGTTATTCAATGCATAAAGTTCTTTGATAATCCCGGTATCGTTGTAGTAGAGATAAAGGTAATACTGGGTGGTCAGGAATGCTGACTCCCAGCTAATCCCACAGTATTTTATTCCTACAAAAGGTGCTGTATCCACAAATGAAGAGTCATTCATGGCATCAACCCAATCATATATCGTTTTGCGATAAAACGCCTGCATATCAAAATTGTAAATGAATGACTCACTAGTAGCATTCAGGTCTCCCCCATATCCGAATTTCTCTCTTGCAGCACAATCGGATTGAACACTTACCAGGTTTGAAAGAAATGTCCGTTCAGTAGCCTTTTGAATTGAATTCAATAGTGCTGAAGAACTGGTGAAACTATTGTTATCGGTCACGTTAGTGTGAATGGCCAGTCCTTTAATATCTGACAATCCAGGTTTTGATTTTAATCCAACAATCTCTATATATCTGTAAACATGGTATGTAAACTCAGGTTGGAACCAGGCATTTGGGTTATTACCAATAATGTAGCTATCTGTTTGCCAGGCAATATCAGGTGCCCCGGGGCCACCTATTCCCTTTTTTTTGATCTGACCGATGACAGTGGTCATTGGATTTAAGGTTCCATCGTCATAAACTCGTTCGCCGAATCTAAAAGATATGGTATCACCCAGACTACCAGACAGTTTTATTTTATAAGTCCCGGTAAAATTTACCCCCATATCAATAATCCAAATTCCTGTACCAGGAGAATAAACCTTTAACGGTGTAATTTCTTCAGTGATCTGAACCGAAGGAAAAAAAGCTTTTTGCAGCTTTCCACCCGGCTTATTTCCGATTTTTGCTAACTTCCATAAACGTTCATCAAAACCGAAAAGGTCCCAACCTTTTAACTCCTTTCGTGCGTCATAAGCCACACCCAGATAAACACTATTTTTTCTAATGGGACCATAACTGTATTTCCACGTAGTATCTGAAATTATCTCTCTCGAGGTACCATTCTTGTAATTAATAACTAATTTGGCTAAAAATGCAGGTTTCCCAACTGTAAGGTCATTTCTCAAATTCCTGCGGCCCCACTTTCTAAGAGGCAAAGGGTTATAAAATCCATTACCGAGAGACACGCCCAGGCAGTTGCCCCCATTATCTATCAGGGAAGTAACATCGTATTCGGAATAATATATTCTTTTACTGAAATCGGTCCAGGCAGGATCGAGTACATTCTTTCCTAAGCGCTTACCATTCAATGAGGCATGGTAATAACCCGCTGCTGTTATGCATAATTTGGCTTTCTCCACTGAATTATTTACAGTAAATTCTTTTCGGAAAAGCGGAGATGGGTGATCAAGATAAAACAAGGAGTCGGTAGTAGGCAATTCACTTGCATCTGTAATCCATTGAGCATGCTGAAGCTCGATCTGACCTGAATTCTCTAGTCCTTTTTCACTTCTAGGGAGGATAAAAAGGGAAAGGAGAGTGATAATTATTTTGAAATTTGACATTTTATTTGCTTTCTTGATTTTCTTAATGAGATCACTTGTTATTTTAAGATAGAATTGAATTTATTTTTATACTACGCTTATCATTTAATCAGTTCGTATTTACTGGTGGGCCTCATCAAATACCGTTCTGGTGATTTCGTACAATAACTGTTTTCCTTCATTAATCACATCAGCCGCCGACCGGTTATTCAAAGTTTTACTGTTAAATGTATTCAGAAAATCGTTTAGTTTTTCCCTGGCAGTAACCGCTTTAGCTGATGTATTCTCAGCCAGCTCTTCCCGAAGTATTCTTATCTTTTCATAATCCTGAATTCCTTCCCTGAGTCTCTCAAAACGGATTGAATTGTATGCCTCTGGATAAATCAGGTAGGTATCACCACTCGGCCACTTAGTATATCTTGAATCATTTACCGGATTTTCAGGCCAGCTGTTATACGCCCACCTTAAAAAGCCATCAAATCCCTTCGCGGCTGCAAACCAACCTTCATAACAGGATTCTGAAGGAGGGGAAAAGGTGAAATTATTCGGTTTGGGAATACCACAAGCAACATAATAGGTTGTTTTAAGACCTGAATTTTTTCGATTTTCAATAACCTTTCCGGCAATACTATCCGCGTGTCTCCAGTTGGAACTAAAATCATATATGGACGAATTAATTTGTTCATAATAAAATCCAGCCATGGTGATTTTTAATTCAGGTACATTTTGCTTTAAAAAAGTGAACATATTTTTCATTTCTTCCTCCTCCCGCTCATCCAGGGCCAGGCTGGTTATGTCCAGCCAGTTCTTTTTAATTAAGTGAGTTCTGAAGTCAAGTAGAAATCCACGCCATAGATTTTCATAGTCAAACGTGCCTGGAATGAGTTCCATGGATACCGTATCAGATTTGTTTTCATCAAACCAGGAGAATATATTCCTCACCGGTACCATGGAGTAACAGTTTATTTGATCTTTAATCCCACACTCCATAGCCAGGGTCACATACTGATCGAAAACGGAGTAATCATAATTCCAGGTTCCATCCTTTTTCTTTACCCATTGGATCATTGAACCAAAATCATCATATCCACCACCTCCATTCCAAGGATCATCAATTATGGTAGTGGTAATACATTTTTGCCCAGCCTCAGCGAGCTTTTTCAATAAGGGGCGTAATAAGTCAAGATGTTCCTTTGACCACATTGGCACCTTATGATATCTTGCTACTGCAAATGGATTTTGCCACAAATCCAAATGAAAAGCCCATTTTGATGGTGGTGGTAACTGCTTATTTTGAACTTCCAAATTAATTGTATGCGTTTCCGTACCGGATACTGATTGCCTGGTAATAATCCCTTTATATATTCCGGAAATTGCATTCGACGGAATGTTCACAGAAATCCATACAGGACGGGTACCTGGGGCATCAAACGAGAAGCTGTTTTCTTTGCTCAGCAAATCAGGACTGATATGTGCCGGGACTTTATTTTTATCCCTGGGGCCACATGATCCTGAGTGCTCATTTAAGAACTCATCCGACAGAACGTATTGTACAACAGAGATTGAAGTTCCTTCTTTGTCAATTTTATTATGATCGTTACTGAAACCGCTTGCTTTTATATTAATGTTTTCTTTATTTTCGGTCGACCATACAAGCAACATACAACTAACCCGTTCGCCCTTCCACCCCTGAAGCTTTATTGATGCCGCAATATTTCCCGGAGGAGGAATGCTTTTTGAATAGGCAATATCAATGGATCCGAAACCTGAGTGAATACCGGGGTTTACATTTTTCCAAACTGATATACCATATTTGTCAGGATCTGCAGGTTCATATCCTTGTCCTGTTTGCTGCTGATGACTACAAGACAATACGAAAACTAAAAACAGAACAAGTATGCCTTCGGAAACACTTTTTAATACTGTAATTTGGAAATGCTTCTTTTTTCTTAGCGTGATATAATTCCCTGGATTATGCGGCATTTAATTATTCATTATTTTATTTCTGTCTTTTCAATAAGAGAATTTTTACTTTTCCTGTCAAACCTGATTTCAACAAAGGATAGTCAGCTTTGAATTTATATTTAATGTTAGTGTTGGTAAACTGTTTTTTATCCGGATTTCTTACATCTCCCACTATACGGTTGTTCCAGGTATTTATTACCCGGACGACTATATGATTGGATCCGGGTTTAAGGTATTTTGTGATATCTGCTTTATAGGGGAGCGTCCAGACAATACCACAATCCTTCCCATTCACAAAAACATGCGCCATCTCCTGAATATCCTCAAAAACAACAAACGCTTCGGTTCCTTTTGCTATATCATCTCCACTAACCGTAAAGTCTGTTTCATACATTGCTGATCCGGAATAGTATTTCGTTCCGTCATCATTAACATCTGTCCAGCTTACCAGGCTGTCAAGGTGGACTGAAACGGGGCCTCCCATCTCTTTATTGAACTTTATGTTCCAATTGTAACTGATATCAATGGTTTTATTTAATTCACTGGCTTTGGGGTATTGATTGAAACCATATTGCAGATCATAATTTAATCCGGGATCGTTCTTTCCTGTCGTTTGGTTTTTGAACATTACAAATCTGGAGGCAAAGGGATCCATTTCGAATTCAATGCTGATCCCGTTTTCCGCTTTTGAATATTTCACTTTTCGCTGAATTAAACCGGTTTCGGCATCCCACAATTCTGGGATCCTATTTTTATCCACCCTGAAGACACAAGTTACTTTCTGCCGAATAGGTTTACTGTTTGACACAAAATATATTTCTTGTTCTTGGGTCCGACGATGCAGATAGTCAATATGCTGATCAGAATTATCTACTCCAATCACTTCCATATCGGGTGGAATTTGGCGATCTTCCAGAACTTGCTTTACCGTCTTTCCCCAGTAAATTGTTCCTTTCCCATATTTGTTTGAAAATATCTTCTTCCCGTCACAGTCTCCCCACATTTTTTCAGCTATGGATTTAACCTCATTATCACACGCAGGATAATTTTTTAAACTTGTTGCTCTTTGGGGTTTTGGCCCAATAATAATGGCCCCTTCATAAACCAGCGTATCCAGTTTTTTTAATACTTCCAATGAAATGTCCTCCCTGTCTGGAATCTGCATCATCCTGTAAGCCTGACCTGAAGGCAGCACCAACTGACCATTTTTAACTTTTAGTTGTTTGATGATGATATCAGCATTCATATAGTCGTAATCATAACCCGGCAACTTTCCCGGATTAATTGTTTTGAGCTGCCCGCAATGAAGGCAGTGGTCATCATCATACAGTGGTGTTATGTTAGGATCAATCCGGTCCGGAGGAACCCGGTTCGGTGCCTGGTCGCCGTAATAAAGACAAACATCCCCAACAAAATTTCCCTGCCGCAATAAATAGGAACACCTGCTGATATAATCCATAAAGGGTCTTACCATTTCCCACCAGGTTGTATTTACATTTAAATGTTCGCCGGCATGATAAGCAAATCCTGGTTTGCCGGCAATTGCAGGGTTATGAGCAAACGTATGGAAAACCACCTGGTTAAGGCCTTCACAAAAGGCGATGTCGATCAATTGTTTATAATCGGTTGGCCCCTGTTGCCAATTTTGCCAACCGGTTAGTGATTCAGCGGCCACTATTTTTTTACTGTATATATGTGCGGCACTGGCTGCTTCCTTGGTTACCCAGTGTTGTTTCCTGTTCCAGAATTCTCCCATAGGTATATCAGCATTGCCAAGCGCCTTCAGGGGATCCACCCTGGCATAACCACCGTGGCCCCCTTCAATGAACATCTCCATGCCATTTTGACTGGCAATATCGACAGACTGAGCGAAATGATTTTCAATAATCAGATCGCTGACCAGACGACTGAAGTCTCCCCGGAAGCGTTCAGCCATGATACTGTCTTTGCCATTATATCCTTGGAGCAAAGGAAGAAAAGGTACAGGATCATATCCATAGCGGGTTTTGAATTCCTGAATAAAACCCGGAGTCCAGTCTTTTGCCATCCACAATTCATAACTGTCAAGCTCAAAAAACTTTAAATGTGTGTCGGGGGTACTGACCTTGTTTAATCTTGTCAGAATGGTATCAAAATAATTTTTGGTGACCTGTCTACTTAAATGGTCAATCATCAATCCGCTTGAATTCGGACTCGGGCATTCCAGCGGCTGACCGGTTTTGCACATAAAAAAAGAAAGTACCGTCCACTTACCTTCAGGCACTTCCCAACTTATGTTTTTTTCTTCTGCGGTAAACTCATTGAGTTGGATTATTTTATCTTCAGAATAATCTATTTCCATAGTATTATTGTAAGGAACAGCGATGGAATTTATCAGGGAACAATTTTTCACTTCACCGCTTTTGTCCTGCGGAATTCCTATAGTAATAGTGGCCCGGGTGGGTCCAGAAATGACCTGGCTGGTACTGAGTAACTGCATACTGCCTTCAGGTTTATCCACCCATGCGCCGCCTGCATTCCAACTGCTGGAAGTCATCAAACCAAGGTCAAGTCCAAGTCTTTTTCCCGTTTTAATGGCAATTGATATATAATTGAGTGATTCCGGTCCCAAATATGCAGGTCCTGCTGGTATCATTTTATCAGGGTCCGCAATAGCCCCAACATCCCATAAAAACACTCCCCGCATCCCTTTATTTTTCATTTCTTCCAGTTCATAGACCAGTTTCGTTGTATCAACAAACCCATTTAACCATGGCCACATAGCCATGGGCCGATTCTCTATAGCAGGATCCAAAAAACCGCTTTCCAGATTATTTTCGGGTATCGATTTATTGTTACATGCTGTTAAAAGCACTGTTGTTATTAAAAGAAGTGCAATTCTATTGACAGGGAGAACCTTATTGTTGTACATCCTCATTGTATTATTAGTTTTTAACAGAACTCATTTATTATAGTACCTAATTAAAGATCAAGGATTCTTGCTTTGCCATGGCAACCAAAGCTTCATTTGTCCCTCTTCCCTGTTGGACCACGCATAATAAGGTATGGCTGTAATATCAATTTTTTCCTTTTTGGCGGGTATGGAAGCAATGCCATGAATAGTTACTACCTCGTTTAGCAAATCTTTTCTGTATTCTGCCCTTAATCCGGAAAGGATCAGATAGGTCTCATTATCCCCTTCGAAATAACTTTTATTATCCGTTTCTTCAATACAATAGACCAGAGGGCCACGCATGATAACAATCTTTCCCTGATTATCCTCTATCCGGGGGTTTGCTGAAACTACGCGAACCTGCATGGGCAGATCCAATTCCACCTTATCCCCTTTTTTCCATTTTCTCTGAATGACGGCATATCCTCTATCCTGTTTAATATTCTGTATTGTTTTTCCATTGACTTTCAGGATGACTTCTTTTCCAAGATTTGTTTCATCTCGGACATAATGATAAAGGCCTCCCGGTAGGAATTCGTCCTGTGCCCATCCGGGTATGCGGATATGTAAGGTAAGATTAATCGGAGTCTCCGGGTCCATCTTCAGACTAAGGGACCCATTCCATGGATAATCTGCCTCCATTTTTAGATTGATTTCCTGGTTTCCCATGGGGATCTTTGCTTCATTTGCGATGAACTGATTGATATAAATTTCTTTATCGCTCTTACCATAAATAGTAGATCCTATTTCAGGTAAAAAACGGATAATATTGGTGGGACAACAGGGCGGGTCATCCCAGGATTCCCGCCTCCTTTTTCCTTTCGATTCCAGGATATTGGTGTAAAAATACCTGTCCCCACTCAATGAAACGCCGGCTAATGCTGCATTATACATGGTAAGCTCCAGCAAGTCAGCATATTTTGCGTCCCCATTCAACATATTCATCCTTCTGTTCCAGAAAGTAAACCCAATACTGGAGCAGGTTTCGCAATATGCCTGGACATTGGGAAGCAGGTAAGCTGATCCAAATCCCTCATCATGAAACTGCCGGGTTCCAATGCCACCGGTGATATACATTTTCTTGCAGACAATATCATTCCAAATGGAATCCAATGCAGGCAGGTATTTATTTCTCTTAGTCTCCAGGGAAAGATCTGCCATAGCTGTATATAGATAAGTAGCCCGTACGGCATGCCCAACTGCATAGAACTGCTGGGTCACTGAAAGGTGGTCCTGCATATAGGAAGGGGGACGCCAACGTTGTGGTGTGTTTGCATTGGGATCGTGATCAGGAGGGGCCACTTTTTCAGCTGTCATCCTTTTGGGGTCTCCTCGTTCGTCAATAAAAAAAGTTGACAAATCAAGGTACTTTTTTTCCCCTGTAACTTTATAAAGTTTAAAAAGTGCAAGTTCTATTTCCTGATGCCCCGGGGCTTCTAATCTTTTATTTGGTCCAAAAACCGAATCGATGTGATCAGCATAACGAATGGCAGCATCCAGTAATTTTCTTTTACCGGTGACCTGGAAATAGGCAACAGCAGCTTCAAACAGATGCCCTGCACAATACAACTCGTGCTTACGAGGTATGTCTGTCCACTTCTTCGAGAGGTCATTTACTGTCCAATAGGTTGAAAGATAACCATCGGGTTGCTGGGCAGCCACAATCCTGTCAATCAAAGAATCTATGGTTGCTTCGAGCTCTTTATCAGGCGTATCGTTTAATGCATAAGCGGCTCCCTGAATTATTTTAAAAACGTTTGAATCACTACCACCATTACCTGTATGTTTCCCCTTCTTTTTCCCGGAAGCGATATCAAAATTTTCGATGTCGCGTACTGCTTCCTTTAAGGCAGACCTGATACCGACTAATCGATTTTTGTCAATTCTGGGTCTCCAAAATTGATCGGTAATGGATACATGTTGAAAAGAAACTTCTTTAATTATTTTATCCTGTATTTTACCTTGTTCGTCTACCTGATAGGATCCTTCTTTTAAATTCACCTGGTTGGAAAATGCAAGCATCAGCAATCCAGTCATCAAAATAATTATTTTCCCTACCATGATTTATAGTTTTTTATTAATTGATTTTAACCGTACTATTATTGCATTACCTAAAATAGTTTTATCTACTCGCCATCAACTGTTTAATTCTATTATCGCATTGTATTTGAAATTGGACAATCTTCTTCTGAAAGACTTTTTTGTAAGCTAAATTATGTTCTTCCCAAGGATCATCCGTCAAATTGTATAGTTCAATGTATTCGGGATGTTTAGGATACCGGACAAATTTCCATTGCTTTGTTCGAATACATTCACTATTTGGAATTTTTGGTTCATCCATAAGGTGCTCACAAAATATTGAATCTCGCCAGTTATTAATATTGCCTTTCATGAGTGGCAATAAACTTTTACCCTGCATCCTGCCAGGAATAGGTATTCCAGCCAGGTTTAATATAGTTGGAGCAACATCAATATTCAAGACCATTTGATCCAAAGTTTTATTAATTGCAGTGCTTTTCCTAGGATCGTAAATTATTAATGGCACACGGATAGACACATCATGCATCAGCCATTTATCTGCATACCCCCTGTCACTCAAATAATAACCATTGTCGCCCATAAAAATAATAATGGTATTTTCAGCGACGCCAAGTTTATTTAATTCATCTGTTATGCTACCCACCGTTTGGTCAATGGCTGTTATCATTCTGTAATAACCTTTAACCATTTGCTGAAATTTTTCGGGCGTGTCAAACCGCCAATACCAGCGTTCCCGACTCATGGTTCCTTTCAAAAAATCAGGGAGTGAATCGTAAAATTCTTTTCTGGCAGTTGAAGGTACCGGCATCCTTACAGAAGCGTATAAAGAGTCTAATGCAGGAGGCCAAAAATACTGTTCTTTTGAATCATCATCTGCATGAGGTGCGCTAAAACTAACTGACAAACAAAAAGGTCCCTTGTTAACCGATTCCTGAATAAATTGGATGGCTTGCTCTCCCTGTATATCAGTCAGATACTTTTTCTTACCCTCTACTTCTTTCCAATAGGGAAATCCATTTACTATTTCTGATGAAAAAATGCTGTCAATGGAAGCCTCCATCTTAACTCCAAATTTTCCAACAAAGCCGGTACGATAGCCTGCCTTTTTTAAAAGGTATGGGTAACTGATATCAGTATACTTTTTCTTAACAGGAGGCTTTTTAAAAGTGAAATCATGAGTTCGCTCATAGAGCCCAGTTAAAATGCTTGCCCTGCTGGCAGCACAAATTGGAGTAGTAACAAAGGCATGAGAAAATCGAACTCCTTTCTCAGCAAGTTTATCAATGTTAGGTGTTGAAATGATAGGATTACCAGCACAGCCCAGCATATCCCACCTTTGATCGTCGGTAAGTATGAATACAATATTAGGTGGGTTTGAAATACTTTTTTTGGGCGGTTCATCTTGCATGAATTTATAAAAAAACAAAATTATCATTCCCGATAAAAAAGTCACCTTACCATATGGATAAAAACTTTTGAATAGATTTTTCATTTTTTATTATTTCCTTTTAAGATTCTTTTATAAATTCTGCGCCAATATTAAAAAATATTCTCTGTCCCCGAATAAGCCCAATCGTAGAAATCTTTTAAAATCAGAATTCAAAAATTATCAGAACTATTTTCAACTTTAAATTTAAATTACAACCACCACTTTATCTGTTTTAAATATTCTAATGGTATATAATTCAGCTTCTGAATGGTGCCGTCTTCTAGTAACTTATATCCTTTAGGCACATTGTTGCTCCAGGTTAAATTTGGAACTTGCTGCAATAATAGCCCTCTCAGATCAATAATCAATTTGTTATTACCAGGTTTGTATGCAATATTGTTCCATTCATTTTTATCAATTTCATGGTCATAGAGCTCTTCCAATCCACTGGGAGGGTAATAAATATAGCGATATCGCTCGGTTCGAATAGTATATGCATCGTATGGCTTATCATTTATAGAATCTTTTAATTCATAAGTAGAAAGGACTGGTTTATGGTTAAAGGCTTTATCTTTAAACATAGGTACAAGGCTCTCCCCATCGCAATATGAAGGGGTCTTTTCACCAATGAGTTCAGCCAAAGTTGGAAAGATATCAATTGTTCCAATTGGTACATGGGTTGATGATCCTGCCTCGGTAATACCCGGGACCATAAAGAATAAAGGGGCTCGCAAAGATCTTTCCCAAAGAGTAAATTTTTCCCAGTTTTCTTTCTCGCCCATGTGCATACCATGATCAGACCACAACACAATAATTGTATTATTTTTATATAGTGATTTTTCAAAACCATCTAAAAGTCTGCCCAGCATTGCATCTGTGAATGAGATGGTTGCCATGTATGCCTGAATCACTTTCTTTGTTTGTTTATTGTCGACTATAAACTTATCCAGAGGCCTTCTTCCGTGATTCCATGCATCTGTAAGATCATTTTTCTTTATTTCAACATCACGAATAGAATCAATGGGATAAAGATCAAAATATTTTTGTGGGACTTCCCATGGATCGTGAGGTTTAGTCAAACCTACTGCCAGGAAAAATGGTTTATCGTGAGGTTGGGATAACTCATAATTTGCCCAATCAACAATCTGATAATCGGCCATGTATTTTTCCTCCAAAGGAATTGGCCCCCACGAGAAATAATCAGGTTGTGGAATCTCCGTCACATTATTAATGGTTATACTCTCTTTAGGAGCCCTAACCTGGTAGGGAATAGGAATTTGAGCACTAGGAAAATAAAAGTCCCAGCCCCGGGCCTCGGACTGATTGCCAATATACCTTGGAGGTGCTAGAGTATGGTAAATTTTCCCTCCACCGAGCGTGATATAGCCTCTTGCTTTGAAAAATTGTTCAATAGTTTCAACTTTTTGAAGTGCAGGAACTTTTCGCCATTCCGGATGTCTCCATCCGGTAATGCCGGACTTGACCGGATGAACACCTGTCATAATCGCTACTCTCGAAGGTGCACATGCTGGTGATGGTACTTCGCAGTTTATAAACGACATCGACATTTCTGCTAAACGTTTAAAGTTTGGTGTTTTTATTCCTGGCCGGCCCGTCCAGGCATTGGTATTAATCCAATCATTCAAATCATCCACGGCAATAAACAACACATTCGGTTTCTTACCGTTAGCATTGGAATCAACCTGGGAACTACCTGAACACGCCAAATACAATAAGAAAATAATCAAAAATGTATTTTTCATTTTCATAAATTTAATCAGAAAAAGGTACTTAAAAAATTCTGTGAATCTATCCTTTTCTTAATAGTATTTAATGACTAAGTTAAAAATCTTCAACATAAAAGTTCTTTGAGCGCTAATTTTTAAACACTTTTGCGGCAACTCACAAGGTGGCTATTAATAGCATCTACTCGTTAAATCATATTCGGCAACCGAATCGTCGAATCATTGGCGGCCTGCCTCATGATAATCACGATTGTCCATAGGGAGTTCGAAATCTGATAGTGTCTCAATAGTTTCTATATCTATAATATTATTATCAATATATTTTATTAGCCAGTTTACAGAAAGTGGAAGCTACTGCCTCTTAAAACCTGATGTCGGATCTATAGAGTTCGATTTTGGTAATTCTTTCCTAGGTAATTTCTGATCCCGCATCGCAGCATTGTATACAAATGCAGCCACAATAGTAGCCGATTGTTTGAGATCATCAGCACTCAAATGATCGTAGCTGTCCATATTACTGTGCTGGAATCTTAATCTATCCTGGATAAATTGAAACCCCGGTAGTCCAATCGCGTCAAACGATACATGATCAGTACTGCCTAGTTTTTGTAATGTAACTGTTTTGGCCCGAAGATCATGGAACGGTGCTAACCATTCTTCAAAAATGGGACGGGCTGCTTCATTCCCCTGCAAGCTGATTCCAAGTACTTTTCCGGTGCCATAATCTAAATTAAAATAGGCTGACAGTTTATCGTAGGCCGGCAATAAATTCATGGTGGCGAAATCACCAAATGTATTCTTGACATATCCTCTTGACCCCAATAGTCCCTGTTCTTCTCCGCTCCACAGTGCAATACGAATAGTCCTCCTGGGTTGTATGCCGATAGCTTTTAATATACGTACTACTTCCATCATGGCACTGACTCCTGCTGCGTTGTCTGTAGCACCATTAGCTGCAGGCCATGAGTCAAGATGTGCACCGAGCATGACTATTTCGTCATTTAAATTAGGATCCACACCAGGTATTTCTGCTATCACATTATATCCTTTGGTATCTTTTGTCTGGAATGTCGTTTTTACATCTACTTCCATTTTCACGGGTGTATTATTTCTTAATAAACGAACTAACATATTGTAATCTTCCAGGCCGATAGCAATGTCCAAAAAATTGGCCGGATCAGAGATTTTAAAAGGACCTGCCTGCAGTACAAACACGGTCCCACCATTATTATCCGCAGCTGAGCTTAATAAAGCTATTGCGTCTTCTTTGATAGCCATTCTTTTTAGAGCAATGAGCACTTCCCTTGAAATACCATTTTGAGCTCTGTTTCTTTCCATCCTTCTGCGTAAAGTGGCCATATCCTCTGCCTCTTTCACTTCACTTAATTTTTGCAGTTCTTCATCGGTACGACGCTCAGGATTTGGTTTAAAATCTGGTTCATAATGAATCAGATCATCGACTATCAAAACCATTCCTTTAAGTTTTCCACGATATGCATTCAGTTCGCTGGAATCTTTAGCTGAGATTAATAGCACTCCACCTGTTTGAGGTCCATTTGTGCCAGATGACCAGGCTTTTGGGTAGGCTATAAGTGACCTGTACCAGGGTGATAAGATCGCTACATATGATTTTTTCAAATCCCATCCTTTTCCAAAATCACCCCACGGATCCAATCTGGAATTAACCAATCCCCATTGTGTGAATTGGTTTTTAGCATAATTGGCAGCACGCATAAATCCGGCGGAATTGGTAACCCTTGGGCCACTCATTTCAGTAATTTGAAATGCGATATCCATTACTTTGGAATTATGTAATCCTTCATTTCTTATTTTGGCCATTACGGCCTGGTCAATATTTTCTGTTTGTGCCAATACGAAAATAGGAAGAACAAACAAAAGGATTAAAGAAGATTTATTAAATTTCACGTGATTAAATTTTAAATGAAGGTGATAAAAGGGTTGATGTATGTTATTTCATTTCCGTTAAGGCATTTATGAGTACATCGAGTTCTTCTGTACTTGTATATACATTGGGCGTTATACGGCATCCATACACCCCGGAGCCATTAATTTGAGCCGTATAGATTTTATACTTTTTAAACAATGTATCAGCCATATCAGCCGGTTTCATTCCCCTGATCCCAACATTTGCAATACCGCAAACACGAGCCGGGTCAGCTGGTGTATTTACCAGCACATGGGGAAGGTCCCGAACTTTTGCCGTCCAGTAATATTGTAAAAATCTTAACCTGGCTTCTTTTCTTTCTGCACCCAAAATGTTGTAGAAATCAATTGCATCCCCAATGGCAAGATCGGTATGTGCAGGATTTGTTCCGATATGGCCAAGCCGTGAAATATCATCTGGCTTTCTTTCACCTTCCGCCATCAGTGGCCATACCTTTCCAATATTTTCCTTCTTTACGTATAATATTCCACAACCCAGTGGAACACTCATCCATTTATGAAGGCTGCTACCGAAATAATCGCAATGAAGGTCCTCGATAGAGAATTTAAAATGTGCAAATGAATGCGCACCATCAACCATTACCTGAACTCCGCTCTTGTGCGCCATATCACATATTTTTCGGACAGGTAATATCTGCCCGGTTATATTGATCATATGGGAGACCATCAGCAATTTTGTTTTTTTTGTAATGGCTGATGCATACAGATTCACGATCTCATCATCTGATTGAGGGATATTCGGTACTGACACAACTTTATTGATTACACCATATCTTTTTGAAACCTGGTTAAACATGCTGCGCATCGAACCATAATCCTGTTCAGCCATTATCGTTTCATCGCCTTTTTTCCAGTCGAGCCCGCTGATTACCAGGTCGAGCGATTCCGTGGTATTCCTGGTGAGGATCAGTTCATCAGGAGAACAACCAGCAACTTCGGCAAGTTTTGCCGCCATGGACTTCCTGGTTTTAACTCGGAAATTTCGCATATAATAGGAACCATGATAATTAACCTCCCTTACATGTTCAATAAATTTTTCCAATACCTGTTCAGGAATAAAATTGTAATACCCGTTTTCAAGATTAATAAAATCGGGTTTAAGCTTATAACCTTTGCGTATATTAGCCCAGAAATCCTCATCTCCGGCTAATTCTGTTAAAGGAACAGCAGAAACGTTTTTGACGGCTTGAGCGATACCATCAAAGTTCATCGTTCCGCCTAAACCTGCAAAAGCAACATTCTTTAAAAAAGTCCTTTTATTCATATCATTTATTTTAGACATGCTTTGGATTAATAATTAACTTTAGTATACTTTTTAAATAGCACATAAAATGTAAATATTTTCTATTTTCAGAAATTTGCAAAATGTCCAGTTTTACTAGACTTTATTTTTTGTTGGATCATAAATTCCTTTATTACCCCCGACTTATCTTTGTCTCTGAAAGCCTGCAACGCTGGATCGGTACAATCGCTCATCACCTCAAGCATTCTATCACGAAACTTTTGTATTTCACCAGCATATGATGGATCATCTATCAGGTTGTTAAGCGCATCAGGATCATTCTTGAAATCATAGAACTCTTCTGGTACTCTATGCCTGTACAGTTCAACACGTTTTGCAATTTCAGGATCATTTTTGGCAGCTATAACCATAGATTTCCAGGTTAGGCCACCTGTTGCATCTCCTGACATGTTTAATTCGCCATCGGACCAGAAATTGTATATATAACCAAAATTTTTATCCTGGAGACATCTCATGGGATAGCGTATTTTAGCAAATATTTGATAGAAGGTTGTAAATACAAAATTTCTCATTTCCTGTTTTCTGCCTAAAAGCAAAGGAAGATAACTTCTTCCGTCAAGATTTGGTACCAACGGAAGGCCTAAAGCCTCAAGGATGGTAGGCATTAAATCTATTCCTGAAACAAAATGAACTGAGTCGATGGTACCCGGTCTGATCTGGTGCGGCCATTTTATTATTAAGGGAGTTTTATTACTGTTAAGATAGCATTGAGATTTTGAAAACGGAAAAGAGGCTCCATGATCACTTAAAAATATAACGAGGGTATTTTCTGCCATTCCGCTTTTTTTCAAAGCATCTAGCACAGCTCCAATGCTCTGGTCGGCCCTATAAACTGATCCATAATATTGTGCTATCTCCTTGCGCACCTCAGTAATGTCTGGCAAGTACCCAGGTATATCAATATCTTCCGGGCTATACTGGCGTGTCACTGTAGGCAGCATATTACCAAAGGTTGCAGTATCTGCCGAACTTCCTACAAAAGGTCTGTGAGGATCATGCGAATTGGCAAGAAGGAAAAAAGGTCTTTTCTGTGCTTTAGCCATCTCGAAAAATTTAGTTGAATAGTCCTTAAAAAGGGTAGGACTGCGTGAGAATCCGTTTCTCCACACAGAATCTTTTTCTGTGATAAAAGGAATAAAATCCCAACAAAACTTCGCAACCGGCTGATGATGAATTTCCTTTCCTAAAATTCCATTTATATATCCAGCTTTTTTTAGTTGTTCTGAAAGTGTTGGTACATCCACATTTATTGGCTCAAACCCCTCTGCACCATTATTATGAGGGTATCTTCCAGTTTGCAAAGATTGTCTGCAAGGCGCGCAAACGGCTGTATTAACAAAGGCGTGCGTAAATCTTATTCCTTCACTTGCTAATTTGTCAATATTTGGAGTTATATCCGGGATCTCACATCCGAAAACACCAACAGAATTATAAGTCATGTCATCAACAGTAACGATAAGTACATTAGGCATTTTGCGCTTAATAGCATCTATATTCGTATAAAGATTGATTTTGCTACTTATACATGGCAAAATCGATGCTGCAGAAATTAAGGAAAATATGAATCGATTAAAAGAATTTATTTTTTTAACTTTTATTTTACCGTACTCTTGCATAATTCGTTTGGACTTGGCGATATTTTTATAAAAAATTATCTTGGCTTGTTAAATATCTCGAAGGGCTGACTATTTTAGTTGATTGTTATTTTTTTGGGTGTTTGCTGAATGAGCTTGTCTCCAATATATGGAATACTTCCGTCGGAATTAGTATGATATCCCCATTTTTTAAGGTAGAAAGCACCAGTTTGAAATTCGTCACCGTTTTTTTTGAGTAATTTGTACAATCGGGTATCTAATATTTTTCTGATTTTATCAAAAGACTTATTGGTAAGAAGGTTGTTCATCTGGAATGGGTCCTTGTTATCATCAAATAGAAACCAAGGTCCATTGATGGAGCGGATATAAGTATATTGATTCGTTTTTATGGCACGATAAGCTATTGCATATTCCTGTTTAATAAAGGGGGAAATATTCATATATAAAACAGCACGATGTGGGTCATCCTGATTTCTGCAAATGAAGGAGGACAAGTCATCGCCTTCACACGATTTAGGTATGGGGATATTGGCAAGGCCCAGTAAAGTTGGAAAAATATCAGGTGTTGTAACTGGCATTTGTACCAATCGACCAATATTCCCAGTAACAGCAGGGTACCTTAATATAAATGGAACGTTGGCAGATTCTGCAAAAGGGACTTGTTTTAATTTTGGGTCAACTCCCTGTGAACCTAACATTTCCCCATGATCGGAAGTTAAAATAAAAACTGTATTTTCACGAATTCCCTCTTCATCAATGGTAGATAGAATCTCTGCAATACTTTTATCAATTGCGGAGCAATGCGCATAATATCCTTTTGCTTCTTTTTTAGCATTCTGTTGCAATGATTCAGGTACATTAGGTGGGAGTAAAATTGTGTTTTCGTTATAGAGATCCAAGTATTCCTTCGGTGCAGTTTGGTGTGGAAAATGCGGTGCACCAAATGCTACAAATAATATAAAAGGCTTACTACTTTTTGATTGGGTACGAATGTATTGTTGTGCATCTTTTGTTTGGTCAAACACATCATATCCATTCCAAAACATTTTTTCACCGGAGTTTCCTGTGTAATAGTGAGAATGGTTATAATTGTGGTCACATTCTGCTGCTTTCCAATAATCAAAACCTTGCCTTTTTTCGATGGGTATAAAAGAAAACCGCCCATTACCATCAAGATGCCATTTACCTATATATCCAGTATTATAACCAGCCTTGCCAAATACTTCTGCAACGCAAAGTTCTTCATCCGGTAGATGTAAATCATTTAAAAACATTCCGGTGGAGGTAGGATACCTGCCCGTCATCAATGCAGCCCGATACGGTGTACAAACTGGTGTTACGGATACTGCATTTTTAAAATTTAGACTACTTTTTGCTAAAGCATCAATATTGGGTGTTTTGACATTGGGATCTCCTGAATAACCCATTGCTGATGCGCGCCATTGATCTGTTAATATGTAGATGATGTTCGGCTTTTGTCTTTTTGGATAATGAGCCTTTGTTGTTTGAAACCAGCCCGATCCAATAAACAAAATCGGAAGAGCAAAAAAAATATATGATTTATTGGTCATTGCTTTTTATTATATAGTGAATATTTAAATAAAAGTTGAATGTATGAATCTAGTATGTAACACTTCAGCATATTTGTATATTGATTCCGTTCAAATTAATATTGAATACTTTTGCTATTTACTCATTGTATTCTATTATTTCATTTTATTTTTCAGCATGAGTCGCATCATCCCATGAATCAGTTCGAAAAGAGGAAGCGGGTAAAAGATTGGTATCGTACAGGGTCCCGACTACCCAGTTGCGCCAGGCATATCTTACGGCCACCGGTTTAGCTACGTTATCACTCACTACAAATACATCCATGAAATTCAAAATTTTTGCGGTAGCCGGATAAAAGATCCTGTCATCTCCAGCAATCTCAAATCCTTCTAACTCGTTCTGTGAATACAGTCCGGTCTCTGCATTTTTAAATTTTAGTAATATTCCACCATCTTTTACGCTTTGCGAATCTAAAATTGGGGCAGCGCAGTCTACAGTTTTATAGCCGTAGGATAGATTGAGAGCATTAAATAATAATCTGTCAGCCACTTCTTTCTTTCTTGGCGGATGAATACCATATTTGTCTCCAATATCCATGGTGATGGCAATACCTGAATTTGGAATCAAATCCAAACACTGCAATTGTACTTCCCGCATAAATGCAGTATTATCATTGGCTTTGTAAGCATAGTTACTGCCATACAGATAGGGAGCAATTTGCACATAATAAAATGGGAAGTCGCCTATGTCCCATAGTGTTCTCCAATCCATAACCATTGAAGGGAATAATTTTTTATAGTTATTTGGCTGATTGCTATTGCCCTCTCCTTGGTACCACAACACCCCTTTTATCGTGTATGGAATTAATGGACGAATCATAGCATTGAAAAGCGCAGTCTGGACCCTATTGGCCTTTTCCAAATTTGCATCCTCGATATTTATTTTTTGAAAGGTACTCAATGCTTCTTTGCTCATCCATGCCTCTACTAAACTCCCGCCCCAGGAACTATGAATGATTCCAACGGGCACATCTAAAATTTCCTGCAACTGCTGTCCAAAAAAATAGCCAATCGCACTAAAATCTATTACACTCTCTGGAGATGCTTGCTGCCAGGCTATGTACTTCTCCACATCTTTCAATGGAGTCTTTGATCCGGTTCTTTCAACTGTAAATAACCTTAAATTCGGATTATGGGATTTAATAACAGCCCTGTTGGAACCAATGGTGGGTTGCCCAACATATCCCCTGACTGGCTGTGTCATATTAGATTGACCTGAACATAACCACACCTCGCCAAAAAGCACATTTTGCAGTTTAATATCCGAATTTTTGCTTTTTATTTTAATGGACTGGGGTGCTTTGCTATTGGTCGTTTTCAACTCTATGCGCCAGTTGCCCTCCTTGTTTGCTTCTAAATTTGCCTGATCCTTCAGCCAGGAGGTTCTAATATAAATTTTCTCATTGGCACTAGCCCACCCCCAAAGCACTACAGTCGAATTGCGTTGTAAAACCATATTTGAAGATATTATGGCTGGAAGTTTTACTTCTGAATAAACTGGATTGACAAATAGCAGTAATAACACAGCTGTCAATGAATATAATGTTGATTTTCTCATTTTTATTTGATGAGCATGAAATTACCTTTTTAAAAAGGGTTACCCATTTTCGAAGACTCATTCATTATTTCTGTTGTTTCTCCAATAATTGAATCCTCCAACTGTTCCCATCACTGATAAAATTTGCAGGAAAAAGAAATCAATACTTTTCCTGTCTTATGAAAAAATTTGCAAGGAATGTTCACAATGCTTACCACCTTGCCAAAGACCTGCTGATAAGTGTAAATTCCTGATTAAAAATATATTAGAAAAAGCAAAGCCTAAGTATTGAATGGACACTTAGGCTTTGCTTTAAAATTACAAGATTATAGATTTAACAATAAAAAAGAACAGGTTTTTCATTTACCAGCCAGGATTCTGTTTCAAAGCCGTGTTCACGGTTAATTCATTGGTTGGAAGCGGCATCAGGTAGTTTTTGGCCGGATTAAATCCCCATCCTCCGTTTGCCCCATTGAGAGCAGTTTTATAAGGATCAAGAAAATTATTCGCATCCACCGGTAAATTAGGGTATGCTGCTTTTAACTCTGCTGAATAATAAGCGCCCTTAGGTCTTTTTCCTACAAATAATTTATGGGCTGCCCAGCGCATAAGATCGTCTAAACGGAATCCTTCTGTTAATAGTTCTGCTTCACGCTCTCTTCGGATTTCGTACAAAGAATTGGTCAATGTATAACCGTAATCTGGCCAGTTGGGGTCGGTTGGAATCGAAGCCAAGACCATTGGGGGCATGCCTACCCGCGTTCTTAACTTGTTAATGGTCAAGTCAAGATCACCCTGTGTTAACTGGCCCAATTCAGCCCTGGCTTCAGCATAATTAAGCAATGCTTCTGCATACCGAAAGATAATATAAGCTTGCTCCCCACTGTAACTACCGGTGGCAGGATCCAACTGCGGACGGCGGAATTTCTGTGATTCGTACCCGGTGGGGTCGTTCTGTGCACCTCCTAAGACAGGCAATGTATATTTGGTGGTGTCATTTTTCAAATTTATCAGAATCGGATCACCTGGATTCATTACACTTTGTACAAACCTGGGGTCACGGTTTTGAATTACATCCCTGATATCGTTCTCTCCCTTGTAGAGTGGGCTCAGTGAGATGGGCAATCCATCCGTGCACAGGTACATCTGTACCATCTCCTGGGTATATCCCGAACCTTGGGGCCAGTTCCATAATTGGTTGGTAAATTGGTCACCCTGTGCGGTGCTATAACTCCTCCAAAGTAATATTTCAGGATTGGAGCTTAAATTGATTTGATTAAATAGCTCATAATAAACCTGTTTCGGATTTCCGGTAGTCAGTGAATAAATCCCCCCATCTATCACTGCTTTAGCAGCCTGAGCTGCTTTGGTAAGAAAAGCATTACCATCCGTACTTCCTTTGAAAGCATCATTCTTATGGTATTTTTCCCAGGTGCCTTCGTAGAGGCATACCCTTGATTCAAACAAAGAAGCAATATCCCTGCTTATCCGTTGTGCCGGAACTTCATTCTTTTTTTTCAGTTTTGAAACAGCCATATCCAGGTCACTGATGATAAAATTTGCCACCTCCGTTCGTGGACTGCGTGGGCCGTATAATACATCATCATCACCCGGAGCAAGTGTTTTCGTTACGATGGGTAGGTCACCAAATTGTTTGAGTAGGGTAAAGTAATTCCAGGCCCTAAAAAAATAGGCCTCCCCGATGTAGTGATCCTTCAATCCACCGTCCGGCACGCGGCTGGCATTTTCCAGAAAATAATTTACATCACGCACACTTGTCCAGTTCCATCCGCCGCCACTGGAAGGAACATTTATTGCTCCATCCAGGCGATTTTTGGTAGGTAACCACAATCCGACTGCAATAGCCATATCCGTACCTGCATCAAGCAGGGGATTCCCACCGGAGCCGCTCAGTAACCAGCTAGGAAGTACCGAATATAACCCGTTAACGTATAGTTCCATGTCTTGGGTTGATTTCCAGAATTCAGGGTCGGAAATCTGGTCCGCTGGATTTAAGTTTAAAAAATCCTTGTTACACGAAACAAAACTCACTGCAATTCCGATGTATATTATTGTTATATGAAATATCTTTTTCATTTTCTCGTGTTTTAAAAGTTAATATTTAATCCTAGCGAAAACGACTTCGATAGTGGATAGGTACGACCATCGCCATTTCTTCCTCCTGTTTGCTCAGGATCTAACAAATCCATATTCTTCATGATGAAGAGGTTCTCTCCAGAGAAATAAATATTGGCCCTCTTGACCAGTACCTTATTCGACAATTTTTCCGGTATGGTGTATCCCACTCTGAGGTTTTTCAAACGCATGTAGGCACCATTCTGTAAATACCGATCGGTAGGTCTCCCATGAGCTTTGCTGTTATCACCATCAAATACTGAATATGGTTTTGCATAATAAGCATTGGGATTGGCACCTAATGCACTCGTGGCATCCCGCCAGTAATCAAGATGTTCAGGATACACCATCATATGAAAAGGGCCATTGGCCGGTCCTCTGAATATATTTCCATTAAATATTTCTGATATATAAAGATCCTGTTTGCCGACTCCCTGGAAGAAAACAGAAAAATCAAATCCTTTCCAGGCAGCACTGGCATTAAACCCATACAAGTATTGAGGAAGCTGATTGCCCACTACGACCATATCACCATGATCATCCGCGGTGTTTGTGCCGTTATTTACTTTCCCGTTTTTATCTAGATCCTGGTATTTCAGATCGCCCGGATTCCATTTTCCTGCCCATAAAAAGGACTGAGAAGGCCAATTAGCTACTTCATCAGTCGATTGGAAAAGACCATCCGTTTTATACCCCCATAATTCGCCCAATGTTTGCCCTTCGTAATAGGTGCTCAATATTCGGGTAGGATTATTGTAGGACATGACTTTACTTTTGTTGTTAGCCAGATTAGCACCAATCTGATAATAAAAATCACCAATATTATTTTTCCAGCTGAGCTCCAGTTCAAAACCCCGTGTTCTGATTTCGCCGGAATTTTCCCTTGGAACCTGAGTACCCAGTACAGCAGGGAGGGCCGGACCCGGTCCTACCAGGTTGGTCGTACGGGATTCATACCAGTCAAATGTAGTGGCTAACCTATTTCCCAAAAAGGTCAGATCCGCTCCAAAATCCAAGGTTTTCACTTTTTCCCAGGTTAAATTAATACTGGAGATATTGGGAGCTGTAACTGTCCATAACCGCTGGCCACTAAACAAGAACGTACTCTGGTTAATACCCAGGGTAGGTATGTAGAGGTAATTAGCCACATTTTGGTTGCCCAATTCTCCAAAAGATCCCCTGAGTTTGAAAAAATCAATCAAGTTTTTGAATGGATAGAATTTTTCTTTGGAGGGAACCCAACCTGCAGAAACTGATGGGAAATATCCCCATTGTTTGCCAGGTTGAAATCTTGAAGAACCATCAGCCCGGAAATTGGCTTCAATTAAATACTTTTCATCATAATTGTAATTGATCCTTCCGAAACCACTTTGAGTAGACCAATATCCCTGTCCATCAGAAACAGTTTTTGTCCCAACAGCAGTATTAATGGATGGGACATTATCGCTCAGCAGATAGAGGGCATCGGCATTCAAACCGAAGTAGTCATATTTTTCCTGCTGGTAACCAACCAAAGCAGAAAAGTTATTTTTACCAAAGCTTCTGGTATAAGTAGAATAAAGATTAGGAGATAAATAAGTGTCGGTAAAAAGCCGGGGCCTATAAGAGGTGGCGACTTTTGAGAGGCCATCAGCCAGTTCCCCATTTGGTCGAAGCCAGAAATATTGTTTTGCGGAAAATACTTCCCGGTTATTGCTTGCTGTGTAGTTAAATTCAAGATTAGTTACCCAGCCTTTGATAGGTTCTAAGATAACTCTTGGGGCAAGTACCATCTGGGTATTTGTGGTGTTATCTCTTTGCGTTCGCCATTCATCTATCCTACTCTCCTGGGTCCAGATATCTGAGCCAGGATATTTTGCCGGCATCGTAGGCTTTAGTTTGGACATCATATCATAAATTCGACCTCGACCCAAATCTTGCTGCCAGGGAAATTCCTGCAGTCCATAATTGTATTTGAATAATAGACCAATTTTGGCCCATGAAGTGGCTTGTGCGTTTATTTTTCCGTCAAAATTGTAGCGATTAAAAGATTCCTCCCCATATCGAAGCAGTCCTTGCTCGCCATACCATCCGGCTGACAAATAATAATCCATCTTTTCGCTGGAACCGGATACACTCAGATCGTGTTTTTGCCGGGAGGAATAATCCTTGTATAAAATTTTATACCAATCTGTATTGGCGGCTGCACCAAGCCCCATAGATCCGATGTTCCAGTTAAGACCATTGGCCTGCCCTAACATTTCAGGAGCACTTCCGGGATTGGCTATGTTTTTAGCGAGACGGTCAAGTGCTTCAGCACTGTACCAGGGAGAATTCCCTATGTTTTTGGCCGCATCGTTTGCTACGAGGGCAAAAGTCATAGCGTCCACTAACTTGGGAACCTGGACTGGTTTTGAGATGGCCAAATTGGTTGAATAAGACACATTCGCTCGGCCTTTATTACTTTTTCCTGTTTTAGTGGTGATTAAAATAACCCCATAAGCGGCTCTTGCCCCATAAATGGCAGATGAAGCAGCATCTTTTAGCACAGTTATTGATTCAATATCATTGGGATTGATGCTGTTAATATCCATCACGATATTATCTACCAATACGTAGGGTGCGTTGCTTCCTCCAAACGATTGCAAACCCCGGATGCTCATATCATAAGAAGCACCTGGCTCGCCTCCAGCGTTGGAGACAGAAATGTTTAGGTTAGGAACCAAACCCTGTAAAGATTGTTGAGTACTGGAAACTGGACGGGATGCTATATCTTTTGCGGAAACAGTTGATATTGCACCTGTTAAATTAATCTTTTTCTGAGTTCCATACCCTACTACCACAACCTCTGATAGTGCCTTGGCATCAGATTTTAAAATGATAGTAAACTGGCTTTGAGTGCCGACTGCCAACTCTACATTAAGATATCCGATATAGGATACCTCCAAAACAGTGTTGTCATCAGGCACAGACAACGTAAAATTACCATTAATGTCAGTGGTGGTTCCTCGACTGGTACCCTTTATAAGAATAGTGGCACCGGGTAGACCCTCTCCATTCTCATCATCAATGACTTTGCCGCTGATCAGGTGATCTATTCGTTTTACTTCGCGAAGTTGATTTGATAACCGTGATACATCGCCTGCAAGATATTGGTTAGGCTGTGGAATGAACTCAGGATCAGGTGCTGGTTGTTCTATATTTCCTAATTTTTTTGCTGGCTTTTCAGCTAGAATGAGATAAGAACTTCGATTTACTTTTTTATATCTAAGTCCAAATGGATTCAGGATTTTTTCAAGGTTTTTTTCAAGTTTTTGAGCATTGATCGCAGCATTGTGTGATACAGTCAGTCCTTCTATTACGGTCCGTTCGTACATAATGTCCACCTTATAGATGTCTTTCAGTTCGTTCAATACATCTTTGAGCGAATGTTCCACCTGAGTTGTTCGCTCACTTTGATGATTGGTTTGTGCCATGGCCATGATCTGAGACCAGCCTGAATGATTAATCAGCATCCAGCAGGTCAGCGTCAGCGCTAGTTTTGAAGTTAATAGTAGATTGAGTTTCATAATTAAAATTTTAATATCATACTAAAAGGCTATTTTTCAATAAGTTGAACGTGTTTCCCCTCTTTGAGAATATTGATATCGAGGAGTTCTGAGAGAGACAATAAGAGTTCGTCTTCATTATTTGCTACAAATGAACCCATAATGACCCGATCAGCCAATTTTTTCCCTTGGATTTCGACATCCAGGTCATAGTTTTCTTTCAGCATCAAGGCTACCTCCTGGAGACTTTTTTCGTCAAAAACAAATCTCTTTTGAGTCCAGGATGCAAACTCCTTCAAGGGTTTGTAGTTGGTCTTGGCTGTATTAGAGATTTGGTTCAATTCGAAATGGTCCCCGGGTTGTAGTAATACCTGTTTTTGATGAGTACCTTCCGGGTATTGAAGTTGAACTTTTCCCTTGTTCAACACTACTTTACGATCCTGGTGACGGGCATACACTTCAAATTCGGTGCCCAGCACTTTTACATCAAAGTCATTTTCTGTTTTTACCAGGAAAGCCTCATTATCTACTTTGTGAGATACTGAAAATTTGGCTTCCCCATTCAAATATACCTGACGCGCTGGTCGATTAAACTGCAATCTGGATATTCTAAGTGAGGAATTGGCATTGAGAGTAACCATCGTGCTGTCCGCTAGTATAAAATGCTCAATTTCTCCAAAGCCTGTTTTGTACGTTTTATATTGAAGATCATCACTGAACAAGTAAGTAGATACAGCTATCAATAAAAACAGACTGGCAGCGACAGACCAATAAACCCTTCTACTTGGAGTCTTTTTAGGAATAATCCTTGTTTGGTTATTATAAATGGGCTTCTCATTGGGTGTTTGTGCCAGAAACTTTAAGTAATTCCCAGTGAGTCGATCTGAATCGATCACATATTGTGGACTCATTCTTTCCCATTCCTCCAACCATTCATAATACAGCTCTTCGTTTTGCCGGATTAGAAGCCAATCATAAATCATCTTCCTTTGAATAGGACTGGTTTTATGGTTAAAATGCTCGAATATCAATTCTTTAGTAATGCTTTCTTTGATGCTCATAACCTTGCTAGTTATAAGTAAAGACAAGATTTTTGTAAAATACCCTTAGTGAGAATAGAAATAAATGTGCACCTATCGCGTCACTCCATCCAATACTCCTTGAGTCCCTGACGCAAGCTACTGAGCGCCTTGCTGATATGTGCCTCGACGGTTTTGATCGAGATATTGAGCTCTTCTGCTATGGATTGATATTTTTTACCTTCGTACCTGCTGAGTAAAAACACTTTCCTGCATTGTAAAGGAAGTCTTTCAATAATATATTGGATACGACTGGTGATCTCTTCGAGATAGGCTATATGATCGGGCCTGAGAACGGCTGATGATTCTAAAGTGTCTGAAAGTTCTGCCCGGTTGATTTTATGAAACTCTGATTTGAGATAATTATAAGCTTCATTCCGCACGCAGCGCAACAAATAAAAGCGATACGAAGATTTGATCGTTTCATAAGCCCTGGATTTCCAAAGACGACAAAATACTTCACTGACTATATCTTCTGCAATCTCCTTGGAATAAACAAAACGGATAGCATGGTTGCACAGGATCTTATGGTACCTTCGGAACAAGAGTTCACACCCCTTGGCAGGATCTTTGATCATGATCATTTGTATAAACTGCTCATTATCAGTAGATATAATATGGTCTTCACCTGTAATGTTATCGGCGGATGTAGGAGAAATCGGTTGGTGAATATGATCAGGAAGCTGTTTCATATTTTTTGCTAACTTAGGCTAGTAAAGGCTAATGTACATTCTATATTTTTGATTTTCCTTAAAATCGGGTCATATAATAAGAAAAAAAATAATCGGGTTAAAAAATAGCAGGTAGCATTTCGGTTTCACTTCTTAAGATGTCTCGATGATTTTGTAAACCATAAAATGTAGCGAGCCTAATTTTATTCACTCACCTGAAAACCAGACATTGATCATTCCCTGCTGGCGTTCCAGTTATTGACCCCATTGACCCAGCCTATACGTTCGCATTGCTCATTATAACTTGGTAAGATACTTTTTCGACCAGTGATTGTTTGGCGAGGCTTACAGTAGTTTTGGGCAAATTCTCTCCGGCCCAATCTACTGCCAGTGACATCCCGAAACACATCTCCGATACATCTAAATAATAAATAGGGTTCCAATCTGAAAAAGCACATACAGCCAATACTTCAGCATTTATTCGCTCTAATTTTTCAGGCTTTGTCTCAAGACGATAGTATATTGATTCGTAGACGATTCTCTTATAATCCAATATGAAAATATTTATTTATCACTTTTAATTTACCTAACTAGCAATATTTGATAATCAATTTTTTTTAAAATAAATAAAAATTGAATTGTTGAAATCCCAGTCAATTGCTTGCAAATTTGCTTGCAAACAAAAAATGGTCATGAAGTATAATACCACATAACCAATTGATAATCAGGTTGGAGTTGCCGGTTTGGTAGCCATTGGGACAAACCACTGGCCTCCTACATTTCCACAATGGTTAAGAATATTATATGAAAGCAATAAATATTCAAAGCAATAAAAAAGCCCCGAGAAATCGAGGCTTAAGTGGGA
>OBID01000123.1_pt1 | contig 33683 bp, 33 predicted proteins | sample 1519781 | NCBI WGS metagenome assembly OBID01 (sample SAMEA3991478, study PRJEB22521) | metagenome | biome: anthropogenic terrestrial biome; feature: sewage plant; material: sludge | place: Sweden | collected 2012-09-26 | reverse complement strand
AGGCGGTGGCCGCCGCCGCGCGGGCAACTGGCGTGGCCCGCCGCCGTATCCGGATCGACGACGACCTCCGCTGATCGTGCAACCCTCATCTCCCTACCGTTTGTTTTCTTGCTTGGCGTATTCCTCGCACCCCATGTACAGTACGCACATATTCTGATGGACCGGTTCGTCCGCGCGTCATCCCTAGTCGGGGTTCGCCGCGACCGCCCTGAGAAATCAACGTGACGCCAACCACTATCGAAATGATCGGGACCGCCCTGTTTGCCGTCGCGATCCTGCATACCTTCTCCACCGCATTTTTTGAGCACCTGGCCCATACAAGACCGGCGCATGCCGGGCTGTGGCATTTGCTCGGGGAAGTCGAAGTCGTCTTCGGCTTCTGGGCGCTCGTCCTCATCGCCGTCATGTTCGTCACCGATGGGCCGGCTGCCGCGACACACTACCTCGATTCACGCAACTTCACAGAACCGCTGTTCGTCTTCGCCATCATGGTCATCGCGGGCACGCGCCCGATTCTGCATGCCGCCACGAGCGGAGTGCGGCTGCTCAGCAAGGCCCTCCCGTTGCCGCACAATCTGAGCGCCTATTTCACCATTCTGACGCTGGTGCCGTTGCTGGGGTCATTCATTACCGAACCAGCAGCCATGACCCTGGCCGCCCTGATGCTGCGCGACCGGTTTTTTCGGAACGGCCTTTCGAAACCCTTGAGGTATGCCACCCTGGGAGTGCTGTTTGTGAATGTTTCGATCGGCGGCACGCTCACACCGTTTGCCGCGCCTCCGGTCTTAATGGTGGCCGGCACCTGGCACTGGGACTTCCCGTTCATGATGGGAAACTTCGGATGGAAAGCCGCGGTCGTGGTTGTCGTCAATGCGCTGGCTGCGGCGCTGCTGTTCCGTAGGGAGCTCTGTCGAATCTCTGCAGAGGGCCGCGAAACAGCACATGGCAGGGTGCCCTTCACGATGGTCGTGCTGCACCTGGTCTTTCTTGGAATAGTGGTGCTCTTCGCCCATCACCCGGTGATGTTCCTGGGAGTCTTTCTGTTCTTCCTGGGTGTCGCCCAGGCTTACGAACGACACCAGGATCGCTTGATCCTGCGCGAGGGCTTACTTGTGGGATTCTTTCTGGCAGGCCTGGTCGTGATGGGCGGGCAGCAACAGTGGTGGCTGCAACCGATCCTGCTGAGCATGAGCAACGATGCGGTCTTCTTCGGGGCGACCATCCTGACGGCCTTCACCGACAATGCGGCGCTGACCTATCTCGGGTCGCTCGTGGAAGGCTTGTCGGACGGATTTAAATACGCGCTGGTGGCCGGTGCAGTCACGGGCGGCGGCCTGACCATCATCGCCAATGCGCCGAACCCTGCCGGCGTGGCCATGCTTCGCGGCCACTTCGAGGATGAGTCCATCAATCCGCTGGGACTCTTCCTGGGTGCGTTGCCACCCACGATCCTCGCTGCGCTCGGCTTTTGGTGCCTGTAGACCTCTCAACCCTTCACCAGACCCCGATGCTCCGCTCTTATCGAAGCGCAAACGGTTGTGCTAAGATGCCCACGACCTTGCCGGAACCCTGGAGGGTCACGCCCAACGAGGACTTGTGGCCTTTTCGACCAATCGCCTGTTTAAATATCAGCGAGGCATGCGGCGGCGCATCGGCATGTTGCGCGCCAAGAATGTCGACAGCATGGAGTTTGCCGTCGACTTCATGATGCAGGAACGGGTCGACAGCTACTTCCGCATCGAACCTGGGCTCGAAGAAGTCGAACGGTCGCTGCAACAGATCGAAGAGGAATTGGAACTGGTGAGGGATGTTTCGGGCGCCATTCGGCTGGAGTCCCGATTGGAGTTCGTCGAAGACCGCTGGGACGAACTCGACAGTGAAGTGCGGGAACGTCCGCGCCGCCGGCGCCGCAAAATCAACCTGGCCGACTTTCTCAAAGCCGCGGGAGGGGAGGGAAGTCCCACCGGCGCGACCAATGAAGTCACCAATGCCTACGATGCCTATCAGATTCTGGGCCTCGAGTTCGGCACTCCGCTCGCCGATGTGACCACGTCCTTCCGTCAACGCGCCAAAGAACTCCACCCCGATGCGCGCAACGGCGACCGCAGTTCAGAACCAGAGCTCCGGCGCATCCTCGAAGCCTATCAATTTCTCAAAGAATACTTGAGCCTGAGCAACACCGAACCGCCGATTTCACGCGGGGCGGAATATCGTCCCACTGAGTAACCCATGGCCACACTGGAACCGGAACAGACGTTCATTACCTCCGACGAGTCGCTCGACGCGCTTTGTGATCAGCTGATCAACAGCTCCGTCATTGCTATCGACACCGAATTTATGGGGGAAGAGCATTTCATTCCCCGCCTGGAGTTGATCCAGGTCGCAGCGGAAGGGGTGGCGGCGGTCATCGACTTCCCGGCCGTGCAAGAGACCGCGCCAATGGCCCGATTCTGGGAGCTTGTCTGCGATGCCCGCATTGAAAAAGTGCTGCATGCGGGACGGCAGGACCTGGAACTGTTTGCGCACCATGCCGGACGTCTGCCGAAGCCGTTTTTCGATACGCAAATCGCCGCCGCCATGGTCGGCTACGGCGCGCAGACCGCCTATGCCAACCTGGTCCAGCGCGTCCAGGGTGTGAAACTCGACAAGGCCCATACGTTTACGAATTGGAGCCAGCGGCCGCTGAGCCGGGAGCAGCTGATCTATGCCCTGGATGACGTGACCTTTCTGCTCCCGGTGCATCAGCATCTCCGGCAGAAATTATCCGTGATGGGTCGCTCGGAGTGGGTGGACGAGGAATTTGCCCGCTTGGAGGTCTCTCTCGGCGCGCAGGCGCGAGACCCGCAGGAGCGATATCAACGAATCCGTGGATGGGATAGCCTCAAACCACGCGCAGCCGGCGTCCTGCGCGACCTTGCAGCCTGGCGTGAAGGGGAGGCCCGGCGTCGAAATGTGCCGAGAGGACGAGTGATGCGTGACGAGGTGCTGGTGCAACTGGCCCGTCAAACACCGCGCACACTGGATCAATTGCGCGGCATGCGGGGGATGTATTCGTCGGAAGTCGAACGGAACGGACAGGCGCTTCTCGCCACCATGCAGCAGGCGTTGGCGCGACCGGAATCCGAATGGCCCGAGGTCCCGCGCGATCGCAAACCAGACCCCGAGTCTACCGGCGTGCTGGAGCTGCTGCAGGCTGTGCTGAAGTCTCGTGCCTCCGTGGAGAACATTGCCCCGACGTTGATCGCTACCACCGGTGACTTGCAGGCCCTGGTCGAACGCGCCTCGCCGGTGGAGGAGATGGACATTCCCGTATTGCGGGGATGGCGCCGGCAACTGGTCGGAGAAACACTCCTCAGCGTCTTATCCGGCGATCTGAAGGTGTGGATCGACCCGCAACTCGGCAGACTCCGCTTCGGCCATCTCGATCACGCGTAACCTCCGCCGTCTAGCACGCATTCTTCATGAGCACTTCTGCTGCAATCGCGGATTCGCTGCTACTACGCGCCTTCGGCTGGCAGGCTCGCCGCTCGGTCCCTCGACGTACTGTTCAAGTACGCCTCGGTCCCTCACAGCTCCGCATGCCCGTCTCGCAACGCGACTGCGCGATTTCCCGACGAACTGTCATGAGGAATGCGAGCTAGCGCGTCGCGCCTCGCGTGGCTTGAGCGCGGCTCTGAGTCCGACGCTCTTTCCACAACCCCAGCAACAACGTCAGCAGCGCCAGGCCGATTTCGTCGGCCAGCGGGATCACGTCCGGCACAATGATGTCCGCCAGGGTGAGGAGGGCGAACATCACGAAGAGAGACGGAAAGCGAAGGTTGAGCCGCTGCAGAATCCTCCCGAGCAGCGACACGCGATCAACGGAACTGAATGCGAACATAGGTCCGGTCCTCCGTCATGCCCGCCGACCTCTCTGCAATAACGTCTGCAGAAGCGCCCGGCTCCCACTTTCCTTGGAAGCTCACAGCATTTGAGTGATCGTGTCCGCCGGGCGCGCCAGCATGGCCTTGTCGCCCTTTTCGACGAGCGGACGCTGGATCAAATCCGGATGCAGAACCATCAGGTCGAGCACATGGTCCTCGCTCAGCGCCGGATCGGACAGCTTCAGCGACTTGTAGAGATCTTCCTTCGTCCGTAAGACCTCACGCGCCGTCAGTCCGGCTTTCTTCAGCAGGGCCTTGAGCCGGCTCTTCGTGAAGGGTTGCTCATAATAATTGATCGCCTTGAACGGTTGCCCGCTTTCGCGCACAATCCGAACGGCCTCGCGACACGTTGAACAAGTGGGCTTCTGATAAATCGTGATCTCCGCCATACCTTCAGCCTCTCTCCTTCTTATGAGGTTCCCTTGACGTAAATTTTTGACCTGTGTTACATGGACACACGAGACTTCACCCCAGAGCGATACTGTTGACCTATGCCAATTTTCGGAACCGACACCAGCGACCAGGCCGGCAAATTTTCCTGCGCGTCAGCGGCGCAACGCACCCTGAAAGATCTGCGCACCAAACGCAAGGGGCAACCCGTGTTTGTCGTCGGACACCGTTTGGAACGGAAAGGCAAGGAAGCCACCTTTGAAGTCTTTAATGACCGCCTGGCCATCATTCGCTTCGATGATGACGCGAAACTAGGTTACGACCCGCTTGAACTGCTGCTGCCGACCGAAATCGACGAGCAGGGGGTGGCGTATTTCGAAATCCGCACCTGCCGGCAGTGCGAGCAATTCTTTCCGCTCACGGCCGACGAATGCGACGCCGACGAAGAACCGACCGCCTGTCCCGACTGCGCATCGTAACTGCCAACTCCCAGGATGCGCAAAAAGTCCGTCCAGCAAGGCCGCAGCGAGTGAAGCCTCGAATCGTACCCGTGCGGTACGGTGAGGCGCTGAACGATGCGAGAACGCCGCTGGCGGATTTTTTCCGCATCCTAACTAGTCTGCCAACGGCGCAATTTCCACCGCCTTCTTAATCAAGCAATCCCCGGCATATCCCTGCAGCGCCATCGGCAGCATACTGGCATCGAGCACCCGTGCCGAGGTGACTTTGAATCCGTCTCCTATCTTCATCCCTTCAAGCTTAAGGGCATGACAGACTTCCAGCGTGCGCCAGACGGGATTCCCGAGGATCAATTCTCCCGGCAGGAGTTTCAAGTCGGAGACGGCGCCGTCAAGCAGCGCCTTGGCCGACACGCGCGACCTGTCTTTCGGCACATCGCTGACGACGGCAAACACGACCGTGTCGTCATCGGCCCAGACCGGGACGAACAGACTCAGTGTCACCCATGTCACGATTCCCCACACCCGCAAGCGGAACCAGCTCATGCCTCACCTCGTGGTTGCGTACGGAGACTGATTAGAAGGGATCCGGCGATCCGCGGACGGGGCTTCTGCGGGCGCGACCGGGATGGATCCGGCGCCGGGCCCGCCATGACTCAAGGTACTGCGCCCGATGCGTGGTTCAACGGAAGAGGCTGCCGGTCGCTCATCGCGCCCGAGCGTGAACAAGGCCACACCCAACACCAGAAGCCCGAGCAGCACAAGGATCCGTGTCACACCGCTCACTCAATGCCTCATAGAGAGTCACACGTCGTTCGAGTCAGTATGCCAAGCGGGCCGCACCAATTCAAGGTGAGAGCTGAGTCGGCACCGTGGATCATGGTAAGCTCAGCCAGGCACGTGTGTGGACAGTGGGGTCGAAGCAGCGGCACGCGGGAGGGCATCCCCGGGCGCCGGATGCATACGTGGTGGGTCATCATTCGTGTTGTTGAAGAGAGGAGAGGGAAACTATGCCGCACGACTTCATGCCGGGGCTTGCCGGTGTTCCTGCTGCAAAATCAGCGATCAGCGATGTGGATGGAACGCGAGGAGTACTTGAATATCGCGGCATCCGCGTTGAGGAACTCTGCCAGCACTCGTCGTTTCTCGAAACGAGTTATCTGCTGTTGTTCGGTCGACTGCCGACCGCACCGGAGCTCGCGCAGTGGGTGGATGACGTCACGCACCACCGACGTATCAAATTTCGCATCGTCGATCTGTTGAAGGTGATGCCCGAGCATGGGCATCCCATGGATGCGTTGCAGGCCGCGGTCGCGGCACTCGGCATGTTCTACCCGGGCCGCAATGTGAAGGATGTGGCCAACAACTATTGGTCGGCAGTGCGGCTGATCGCCAAACTCCCCACCATCGTGGCGGCCTGGGCGCGCCTGAGACGCGGGGACGAGTACATCCCGCCGCGAGACGATTTGCCGTTTTCCGATAACTTTCTTTATATGCTGACCGAAACCGTTCCGCATCCGCTGTGGAGCGAAGTCTTCGACGACTGTCTGATTCTGCACGCCGAACACACCATGAACGCCTCGACCTTTGCCGGCATGGTGACGGCTTCCACCCTGGCCGACCCGTATACCGTAGTGGCCTCCTCGATCGGCGCGCTGAAGGGCCCGCTGCACGGCGGCGCGAATGAAGAGGTCGTGATGATGCTGAGAGAAATCGGCACCCCGGCTCAAGCCCGCGCGGCAGTCGAAGCCAGGCTGGAGGGGAAACACAAACTCATGGGGTTCGGGCACCGGGTCTACAAGGTAAAGGATCCGCGCGCGACCGTGCTGCAGGACCTCTGCATGCGTCTCTTCAACGTCTGCGGAACGTCCCCGCTGTATGAAGTGGCGGTGGCGGTGGAGCAACTCGCGGGTGAACGATTAACGGATAAGGGGATATACCCGAATGTCGACTTTTACTCCGGTATCATCTACGACAAGATGGGCATCGAGGTGGATCTCTTTACGCCGCTGTTCGCCATGGCGCGAGTAAGCGGGTGGCTGGCGCATTGGCTGGAGCAACTGCGGGAGAACAAACTCTATCGGCCGGACCAGATCTACTCCGGCGAACATGATCGGCACTATGTGCCGATCGACAAGCGGTAGTGGAGTGACGGTTACTCCGTGCGACCGATGAACCACCACAAGACAATCGATGTCACAAACATGATACCGCCGAGCAGCGCATAAGACATGTATTCCAGCATGGTCATCGCCTCCCTGTGTGAAGAGGGCTACTAAATAATGCCGGGGGTCTCAATGTCAAGACCCCGTCACCGACTTTAACTCTTCCGGCTCAGGGCTTGACTTCGGCTTCGTGAAGATTACCTCCTTTCTAGTACGTAGGATGTTCCAAGTGAACCGCGTCAACACATCCACACAAGGAGGTTCCACCATGGCGATTGTACGATGGGATCCGTTCAGGGAATTGGAGGAGATGTCCGACCGGTTAAACCGGATGATTGCGCGACCCTCAACCGGCACGGCTAGCGGACAGGGGAAGGAAGTCATGACCGTTGCCGACTGGACTCCGACCGTCGACATCAGCGAAACCGAGAGCGAGTATGCCATTAAGGCTGAGCTTCCCGAGGTCAAGAAAGAAGATGTGAAGGTCACGGTCGAAGATGCGGTCCTCACCATTCAGGGTGAGCGGAAACAGGAAAAGGAAGAAAAGGGCAAAAAGTACCATCGTATCGAACGGTCGTACGGTCGGTTTGTCCGGAGCTTCACACTTCCCGATTCGGTCGACGAGAGCAAGGTGAGGGCAGAGTATGCGGATGGTGTTCTGCACCTGCATCTCCCGAAATCGGAAAAGGCGAAACCGAAACAGATCGACGTCAAGATCTCCTAACGAGATCGGGTGCCATGAGAAGGAAGGCCCGCCCCCGGCGGGCCTTTTCTTTTTCACCCTCCTGCCTGCCATCGCATTACCATCTCACCGTCGACGCCGTCCGTTTAGTTCACGGACGGACACAGCCATGCTTGTGCTTCCGCACGGGGACCGTTTAAGATGCGCGGCTCCAGCACGTCAACCGCCAGCTATTCGAGGAGACCCGACGATGAAGAAAGCTTCGCGCACAACCGGCACCGCCGCATCCATGACCACCTCCACGCGCATGGAGCGCGACACGATGGGAGAACTGCCGGTTCCCTCCAATGCCTATTATGGGGTCCAGACCGCCCGCGCGATTGAAAATTTCCCGATCAGTTCGCTTCGTATTCCCCGCGCGATGATCCGGGCCATGGGACTCATCAAACGCGCCGCCGCCTCGGTAAACCATTCGTTGAAACTACTCGACAAGAAGCCGGCGGACGCCATCGTTCGCGCCGCCACCGAAGTGGTGGAGGGACGCCTGGATGCCGAATTCCCGGTCGACATCTTCCAAACCGGCTCCGGCACCTCGACCAACATGAATACCAACGAAGTCATTTCGAACCGGGCCACGGAACTGCTCGGCGGCGCCAGGGGCAGCAAACTGGTGCACCCGAACGACCATGTGAACCTGGGCCAATCCAGTAACGACGTGGTTCCGACCGCCATCCACATTGCGGCCTCGGAAACGATTCAACGCCAACTGATTCCCGCACTGACGCAACTCCACAAGGCGCTCAACGGCAAAGCTCGCGAGTTCGACAAGATCGTCAAGATCGGCCGCACCCATTTGCAGGACGCGACGCCGGTCCGGTTGGGACAGGAATTCGGCGGCTACGCCAGACAAATTGAACTGGGCATCGCACGGATGAAGCGAGCGCAGGCGGCGCTCAGCGAAGTGGCTCTAGGAGGGACCGCCGTCGGCACCGGACTCAATTGCCATCCGAAATTCGCCGGCAAGGTCATGGCCATCATTTCGAAGGAAACCGGATGCGCTTTTAAGGAAGCCGTCAATCACTTCGAAGGACAGTCCGCCCAGGATTCGTTGGTCGAAGCCAGCGGGGACTTGCGCACCCTGGCGGTCAGCCTCATGAAGATCGCCAATGACATTCGCTGGCTCGGGTCAGGCCCACGCTGCGGACTCGGCGAGATCAATCTTCCGGAAACCCAGCCGGGCTCATCCATCATGCCGGGCAAAGTAAATCCGGTCATTGCGGAATCCGTCACCATGGTCTGCGCTCAGGTGATCGGCAATGACGTCACGATCACCGTCGGCGGCCAGGCGGCCAATTTCGAATTAATCGTCATGCTGCCGGTGATGGCCTACAACCTGCTGCAGTCCATCGAGCTGCTGGCGACGGCCTCCACGAACTTTGCAGTGAAATGCATTGATGGGATCAAGGCCAACGAGGAACGCTGCAAGAGTCTCATCGAAGAAAGTCTCGCCATGTGCACCGCGCTCGCGCCGGTGATCGGCTACGAGGCGGCCGCAAAACTCGCCAAGGATGCCTATAAGTCCGGCAAGACCGTCCGGGAAGTGGCTCGCGAACAAAACGTGTTGCCGGAAAAGCGACTCACGCAACTCCTGGATCCGTGGCGTATGACGCAGGCCGGCGGACCGGTCGGCAGTGCAGGCGGGTAGACGACCGCCAGACCGGCTCACCGGGCGTGATAATCCGACCACACCGGGGTTCACCGGGGCGGTCGGCGATTTTGACAGCCCGAGGAACCCTGTGCTAACGTGCGCAAAATTTTTAAACTTTCGACCGTTCGACGGTCTTCGTCATTAATGATTCACTTTCGATATAGATTGAAGGGTAGATAATGAGCGCAACCGGTTCTGAGACAAGCGGACATGTCGTCATCGTCGTGGGCGCAGGCCCGGCTGGAATGGCCCTGGCCAAGAAGATGGCGGATGCGGGCCACGAGGTCATCATTCTCAATCGCGACATTAAGTTCGGCGGGTTGGCGGAGTACGGAATCTTCCCCAGCAAGCTCAAACTGCGTGGTGGGTTGAAGAAGCAATATTGGGACATGCTCGAGCAGCCCAATGTCCACTACTTCGGCAACGTCTCAGTCGGGCAGGGTAAGGACCTCACGGTTGAAGATTTGCGCGGATTGGGTGCCAGCGCCGTCGCCTTCTCCATCGGCGCGCAAGGGACAAAAGCCATCGGGGTTGAAGGGGATTCCGCCAAGGGCGTGTTCCATGCCAAGGACGTAGTGTACCACTTCAATCGCCTGCCGGGTTTCGGCGACCGTCCGTTCGACATGGGAAAACATGTCGCGATCATCGGCGTCGGCGACGTGATGGTCGACATCGCCCACTGGTTGATCAAGTATAAGAAGGTGGAGCGTGTCACCGCCATCGCCCGCCGCGGGCCGGTTGAGCGCAAATACAACCCGAAAGAAATCCGGGCCGTCTGCTCCAACATGGATCAGGAAGGCATCGCCACGGAATTTGCCCGCATCAAGGACCGGCTGGCTGCAGTCGGTCAGAATGCCGACGAAGTGCTGGCGAGTATGACCGCCGAATTTACGAAGTGTGAACCCACAGGCAGCCCCTCCAAGATGGGCTTTCGTTTTCTGGCCTCCCCGAAGCGCGTACTGGTCGACGCCAACAATCGCGTCCGCGCACTTGAGATGGAAGAAAATAAGCTGGAGCCGAAAGGTGAAGACACCGCCGCGGTCGGACTCAAACAGTTGTATGAGTTCCCCGTCGATAGCGTCGTGTTTGCCGTGGGCGACCGGGTTGATGAAACCGTGGGGCTCCCCTATAAGAACGGCGTCTACGTCACCAACCCGAACAAGACCGGAAACGATCCGGACGATTCCCTCTTCCAAGCCTATGACGAGAAATCAGGGCAGGTGGTCGATGGCGTTTTTCTCGCCGGTTGGGCCCGCAAAGCCAGCGAAGGTCTGGTGGGGATCGCCAAGCGGGACGGGGACTGGTGCGCGGAAGTGATCTCACGCTACTTGACGACTCAAGCGACGCGCTCACGAGGAACGATGGATGGAGTGATCGCGAAACTTCACACCATCCTCAAGGATCGAAAGAGTCGGCCGGTGGATCTCGAAGGACTCAAAGTGTTGGATACGGTGGAAAAAGCTCATGCGGCCTCTCCCGAGGCCATCGGAGAGTTTAAGTTTGCATCGAACGCCGACATGCTGGCCCACATCGAACGGGGGCGCGGCTAGCCGCGCCCCACTCAGCCTCGCTTACCCGTCGCCCCATTTCAGCTTCTCTCGCAACACCTCATAATAGCTACTCTCAGGGAAACGGATCAGTCTGGTCATGTGCTCGGAGGCCCGGATCTCCACCGTGTCGCCCTGGGTCAATGCCACCCCGACCTGGCCGTCGAGCGTCGCCATCGCCCCATCATCTTTACTGGTCAGGACCACTTCAATTTCTGCGCTGGCAGGCACGATCAGCGGTCGATGTGTCAGCGTGTGCGGGCAGATCGGCGTCAGAATCAATGACGGGACCGCCGGATTGATGATAGGACCGCCGGCTGAAAGCGAGTACGCAGTCGATCCGGTCGGGGTGCTGATGATCAGTCCGTCCCCGCGCAGGTTCGTCACAAACTGCCCCTGAATTGCGATCTTGAGTTCAATCATCCGGGCGAGCGTGCCCTTACTGATGACGACATCGTTTAAGACCACGCCGCGGGCGACCGTTTCGCCGTGCCGATGAACATGCGTCTTCAGCATCAGTCGCTCGTCGAGCACGAAATCGTTCGCGAACATCCGCTCGAGCGACGGATACAAATTGTCCAAGACGACTTCGGTCAAGAATCCCAGACCGCCCATATTCACACCGAGAATCGGAATGCCGCGCTCGCCGGCCAATCGCGCCGCATTGAGCATCGTGCCGTCGCCTCCCAACACGAGCAACACATCGGCCTTGCTGGCGAGATGCGTTTTTTGAAACCCGCCTTGCTCGCCAAGCAGCGTCGTCGCGGTCGTATCCAGGAGAACGTCGATGTTCCGGGAACGAAGCCACGAGACCACGGCTTGCACCGTGCTTTTCACTTCCGGAAATTTTGGTTTCGTCAGGATGCCGATGCTCTTACTTTTCATACATGAGACCGCGTCGCGAGGAGATGAGAAGCCAATTGAAAGGTGCGGGATTGTATCGAGATGATTCTTTTACTGTCAAACGAGCGCGCAGCAAGAATGAGATTTCCTCCGCCGCGCACGCCGCTGTTTCAACAGTCGCCGCGCGGCTCTCGCGTTTCGCTCAATACCTTGACACCCCATATTGCGCTAGTTAGAATCACATCATCAGTATTTTCGAGCCTTTGACCTGCATTGAATCACTCAGCTAAGGCTTCTCTTACAGACCCCATCACCATAAGGAGGCGGGATGTTCGAACGGTTCACGGACAAGGGTCGCAAGATCATCATCCTGGCACGTGAAGAAGCCGAGCGCCATCAGAACGATTACCTGGGCACCGAGCACCTGGTGTTGGCCATCCTTCGCGAGACGGATGGGATTGCGCTGATGATCCTCAAGAAAATGGGGCTCTCCACCGAGCAGATTCGACTCGAAATCGAGCGGAATCTCCCGGGCGGGGGCACAACGATGACCTTCGGGGAAATTCCTTTCAGCCCGCGGGTCAAGAAAGTCATCGAGTACGGGGTTGAAGAAGCCCGGTTGCTCGGTCATAACCACATCGGCAGCGAACATCTGTTGCTCGGTCTTCTTCGTGAGGAAGAAGGCATCGGCGGGAAGATTCTCCGGAGTCTTGGCGCCAACCTCCTGACCGCCCGGCAACTCACCGTCACCTTCCTGCGTAAGTCTGCGCCGCGTGAGCGGGACCGCAAGAGCAATACGCCGGCCCTCGACGAATTCGGACGCGACCTGACCCAGCTGGCCCAGGAGGGGCAGCTGGATCCCGTCATCGGCCGCGCGGACGAAATCGAGCGTGTCCTGCAGATTCTCAGCCGACGGTCGAAAAACAATCCCGTACTCATCGGTGAATCGGGGGTGGGGAAAACAGCCATCGTCGAGGGACTCGCCCAGCGTATCATCGCGTCGGAAGTCCCGGACAATCTGCTGTCCCGTCGCGTCATCGCGCTCGACCTGGGCTCACTGGTGGCCGGCACGAAATACCGCGGCCAGTTTGAAGAGCGCCTCAAGGTCGTGATGAAGGAGATTGTGCAGGCCGGGAATATCATTATCTTCATCGACGAGTTGCACACGTTGGTTGGGGCAGGGGCGGCAGAAGGATCCATCGATGCCTCCAACATGCTCAAGCCGGCGTTGTCCCGCGGCGAGATTCAATGCATCGGCGCCACGACGCTCGACGAATATCGTAAACACATCGAGAAGGACGGCGCGCTCAAACGTCGGTTCCAACCCATCCACGTACAGCCCCCCAGCACGGATGAAACGGTGCGGATCATCCAGGGCTTGCGGGACCGGTACGAGGAACACCATGGGGTGGAAATTACGGAAGACGCCATCGTGGAAGCCGTCAAGTTGGCGGATCGCTATATTACCGACCGGTTCCTGCCGGACAAGGCGATCGATCTGATCGACGAAACCGGCTCGCGGGCGAAGTTGCAAACGTACGCGCTCCCGACTGAACTCAAAGCGCTGGAGCAGGAGCTCAAGAAAATTTCTCGCGATAAAGAGCTGGCGATCTCGATGCAAAACTTCGAGGAAGCCGTCCGCCATCGCGAAGAAGAGGAGCGCCTGCGAAAGCTCCTCGATGAATCCAAGCGGGAGTGGAAGAAGAACCAGGAGAAACACAAGCCGACCATCGGCAAGGAAGAGGTCGCGTATGTCGTGTCGAAGATGACCGGCATTCCGCTCTTCAAGTTGGAAGAAGAAGAATCCAATAAACTGCTCCGCATGGAAGAATTCCTCCACAAGCGGGTCATCGGACAGAACGAGGCTATTTCGGCAGTGGCGCGTGCCATTCGTCGATCCAGAGCGGGTCTCAAGGAAGCGAAGAAACCCATCGGGTCCTTCATTTTCCTCGGCCCGACCGGTGTCGGAAAGACGGAATTGGCGAGGACGCTGGCGGAGTTCCTCTTCAACAGCGAAGACGCGCTCATCCGGATCGATATGTCCGAGTATCAGGAAAAGTTCACGAGTTCACGCCTCTTCGGAGCCCCTCCGGGATACGTCGGTTACGAGGAAGGCGGACAGCTCACGGAAAAGGTTCGACGTCGTCCCTATTCGGTCGTGCTGTTCGACGAAATCGAGAAAGCGCATCCGGACGTGTTTAACGTCCTGCTGCAGGTGCTCGACGACGGTGTCCTCACGGACAGCCTGGGTCGAAAAGTCGATTTCAAGAACACGGTCGTCATCATGACCTCGAACATCGGCACGAAGATGATCCAAAAAGGCGTGTCGCTCGGATTCCAGAATGATGAAAAGGGCGGACAGGCCTTGCGCCGAAAAGAAGACGTGATGGGAGAACTCAAGCGTTCGTTCAGCCCGGAGTTTTTGAACCGGATCGACGAAATCGTGATCTTCCATTCCCTGGAGAAGGAGCACCTGATCCACATCCTGGATATCCTGCTGCACGAACTGAATCTCCGCCTGATCGACAAGAGCGTCAGCATCGAGGTGGACGACGAGGTGAAGCAGTGGCTCATCAAGGAAGGATACGAGCCGCTCTACGGTGCGCGCCCGATGCGCCGCATCATCCAGCGGGCGATCGGTGATCCCCTGTCTGAAGAACTCATCAAGGGTCGCTTCAAGGAAAACAGGAAGATCAAAGTCGTGCTGCGCGACGGTGCGCCGGCCTTCATCGAACAAGAGGCTATGGCAGGCGTCTAGCGCGAGCGAAGACCATTACGAGAGGATCGACTCGTCGTTGAGATCCTAGAGACCACCCGGCAACCCCCGCGGTCCGCAACCGGATCCGGGGGTTGTCGCATTTTACAGCAGGATCAGTTGTTGTCCGGATTTCCTTACGAACAGCACCAGTCACAGTGTGCGCCCACTACGACTGATCTCGCCCCTTGGAATGGCGCGCGCATGCATAACCAGGTTCACATGCCGTCACCCTGTCGGCAGTTTTCTCTATGAAGCCTCCTGCATCCACGACGATTCTCGGCATCGAAACATCCTGCGACGAGACTGCCGCAGCGGTGCTTGACGGTGAAGGGCATGTCCTGGCCAACGTGATTTCTTCCCAGCAAACCGTCCACGAACGGTTCGGCGGGGTAGTGCCGGAATTGGCCTCACGTGCTCATATTCAGAATGTGGATCACGTCACACGTCAGGCTCTGGACGCAGCAGGTCTCACCTGGCAGGATCTCGGCGCCATCGCCGTCACCCAGGGTCCCGGATTGGCCGGCGCCCTGCTGGTGGGTATCAGTTATGCCAAGTCCTTAGCCTACGCGCTTGGCATTCCACTGGTCGGCGTGAGTCACCTCGAAGGCCACATCGCCTCAGCCTGGATCGACCGCCCGTCATTCCCCAGAACCTGCGTAGTGTTGATCGCCTCAGGCGGGCACACGCATCTCTTCCACGCAACGGAACATGGCGGCTTCCACCTGATGGGACGAACGATCGACGATGCTGCAGGCGAAGCATTCGACAAGGGCGCACAAATGCTCGGGCTCGGATACCCGGGTGGACCGCTCATCGACGCCGCGGCCAGAAAAGGCAGTCCGGCAGCCGTGCGATTTCCTCGATCGCGCGTGAGAACCGGACAACTGGATTTCAGTTTCAGCGGTCTCAAGACGGCCTTGCTCTATCACCTCCAGCGCATGGATCAGGAAGCCATCGTCCGACAACAGGCCGACCTGGCCGCCGGGTACCAGGAAGCGATCGTGGACGTGTTGGTCCGTCAGACATTTGCGGCCGTGCGACAGGCAGGCGTCTCAGCCCTCGCCGTCGTCGGCGGCGTCTCGGCCAATTCCAGGCTGCGAGCACGATTGACGGAGCGGGCAGCTGGGGAGGGGATTGAATTGGGACTCCCGGCCCTCTCATACTGCACAGACAATGCGGCCATGATTGCGGCGGCAGGGCAACGGGCTCTGGAGCAGGGCAGGCTGGCATCCTTCGAGTGCGAGGCGATGCCGAATTATGCGTTACCGGCATCGTCGGGCGGCGAAACGATGCGTCGCAGATCCTAACGTTCGAGTACCAAGGAGCATCACCATCCCCGCGATTCACGGACACGTCACCGGGCTGAAAGCCAGTCACCTCGCGGCATTGGAGCGATTGTATCGACGCCGTGTGCCGTCCTCAGCCGTCCTCACGACCGAACTGGCGCGCACGACCAGCCAGTTGACACGTGAGATTCGCCGTCCCATCGGTCTCCTGATCACTCGCCGCGGGGTCATCGAACAGGTGCTCGTGGGAACCGGCTGCGCACCCACCTTCGAGTCGCTGGCGAAGTTCAGAGTCGGATCACATTCCCTCCGCGGTCTCCGGCTGATTCGCACGCATCTCCACGATGACCCGTTGAGCCAGGACGATTTGACCCACCTGGCGCTCCTGCGATTGGATCTGATCGGGATCCTGGGCGTAGACGAAAAAGGCGAGCCCAGCCTGCTGCATCTGGCGCATCTGCTCCCACCCAACCAACAGGGAGAAGTCTGCCGCATCCTGAAACCGGTCCCGTTCCACGATCTGGACCTTCAACTGGACACATTCCTCCATGCGCTCGAAAGCGATTTGCAGCGATCGGATACCAAGCACGACGTCGCCGCCGGCACCGAATCGGCCATTCTTGTCAGCGCGGCACCCAAGAGTCACGCGGAACAAGAAGAGCATCTAGAGGAGCTGAATGAATTGGCTGAGTCCGCCGGGGTCCGCGTGCTGGATCGAATCGCCCAGCGCACTCACGAAGGGTACGAGCGATACTTGCTCGGGAAGGGCAAACTGAAAGAGGTTGTGATGCGCGCGCTCCAGAAGGGAGCCGACCTCGTCATCTTCGACCAGGATCTCGCCCCGGCGCAAGCCCGCGCCATTTCCGAGGTGACGGATCTGAAAGTGATCGATCGCACGCAGCTCATTCTGGATATTTTCGCCGGGCGCGCCCATACCCGTGAAGGCAAAGTTCAAGTGGAGCTGGCTCAGCTTCGATATCTTCTGCCGCGACTGTCCGGGCATGGCACCTCGTTGTCGCGCCTTGGAGGCGGAATCGGTTCTCGCGGCCCCGGTGAGACCAAACTGGAAACCGATCGCCGCCGCATCCGTGATCGCATCGCGCACCTGGAGCGGGAGATCGACGACGTGGCCCGCCATCAAGATCAGCGCCGATCCCGACGTGTGCGCCAGGGGCTTCCGATCCTCTCCATCGTCGGCTACACCAATGCAGGCAAATCGACGCTGCTCAACACCCTGACCCACAGTCAGATCCCGGCCCAGGATCGTCTCTTTGAAACCCTCGACACGACGAGCCGCCGCCTTCGTTTTCCTCATGACCGCGAAGTCATCGTGACCGATACGGTGGGGTTCATCCGGGATCTCCCCAAAGATCTGGTGGGAGCCTTTCGCACCACGCTGGACGAATTGCGGGATGCCGACATACTCCTGCATGTGGTCGATGCGTCGGCACCCAACGTCGATCAACAGATCACCGCCGTCGAAACCGTCTTGCAATCGCTCAACCTCGACACGATTCCCCGCGTCATGGTCCTGAACAAGTGTGATCGCCTCTCGGCACATGAGGCCGGCGTCCTCTGCCAGCGGTATCACGCGATCGGTATCTCGGCGCCGAACCGTGAGACGCTGCGCCCGTTGATCGCCCACCTTGAATCCCTCTTGCCCGCCATTCCGACACCCCCGGGATACGAGGAAGATCCTGACCAGCCGCCTCAGGACCTGGCGCTTGCATCTCACTCCTGACCTCTGCACAATTGGCCGCCACCACACCGCATCATGAAAGTCGCCACAACAGATCAACCGGCCGGCGTGACAACCAAACGCCGCCTCGCCCGGATGTTGACCGCATTACGCGCGACCTCACCGGCGATGAAAGTCGAGCTCGACCATCGCACGCCCTGGGAGTTACTGGTCGCCACGATCCTGTCGGCGCAATGCACCGATCAGCGGGTGAATCAGGTCACCCCGAATCTGTTCCGTCGCTATCAGCAGCCTCGCGATTACGCTTCGGCCGATCCCACGGAATTGGAAGCCCTCATCCGGCCGACCGGCTTCTTCAAAACAAAAGCCAGGAACCTCATCCACTGTGCGAAGGCCGTGGCCGGGCAGTTCCAGGGAGAGGTTCCCGATACGATGGAAGCACTCACCACGCTACCGGGAGTCGGGCGAAAGACGGCGAATGTCCTTCTTGGCAACGCATTCGAGAAGCCGGCCATCGTGGTCGACACACATGTGAAACGAGTGGCCGGACGGCTCGACCTGACCCGCCATACGGATCCCGAAAAGATTGAGCTGGACCTGCAACGCTTACTGCCGGCAGACCAGTGGACGGAAGGATCCCAACGGCTCCTTCTGCATGGCCGATACATCTGCCTCGCGCGCACACCGAAATGTCAGCATTGTCCGATCTATGCCGATTGCCATTGGAAGGGGAAAACCGCACGATGATTCGAAGCATGACGGGGTATGGGAAAAAGGACGGCACGTCACAGAAAGCCGGCGTCACCGTGGAGATCCGTTCGGTCAATCACCGCTTTCTCGAAGTGGCAGTCAGACTGCCCCGGTCGTTGGCGCAACTGGAGGACCAGGTTCGAAAAACCGTCCAGCAACGCTGCCTCCGCGGACGAGTCGACGTGTCGGTCTCGGTCCATTCCGCCGGCGGCAGCCTGAAGACGGTCCAGATCGATCAGGCGTTGGCCAAACAGTATCATACGGCCCTCAAGAAGCTGCAGAAAACACTGGGGCTGCGGGGAGCGGTGGATGTTTCCACGCTCGCGGGATTCCGGGACATCCTGTCTATTTCCGATGAGCCGGTCGATGCCGGGCAACTGACGAAAACCGTGCTGCGGGTACTGGGAGGCGCGCTCACAGACCTTGAGAAGATGCGCCGACGGGAAGGGGAGGCACTCGCCAAAGACCTGGCTCTCCATCTGGATGCGATCCGTGAGGCCAAGTCCCTCGTGGCGGAAAAGGCCCCGGTACTGGCCAAGCATGCATTTGAGCGCATGAAAGGCCGGATTGAGACCCTGCTGCAGGCCGAATTGCCGGATCCGGCCCGGCTCCAACAGGAATTAGCGGTGTTTGCCGACCGTTCGGACATCTCAGAAGAATTGGTCAGACTTGAGTCACATATGCTACAGTTCGACCAGCAGCTCCACAGTAAGGAGTCGGTGGGGAAGACCTTAGAGTTCCTGCTCCAGGAAATGGGGCGGGAAGTGAACACCATCGGCTCAAAGGCCAACGACGCCGACATCGCCGCGTTGGTGGTCCGAATGAAAGCCGAACTGGAAAAATTGCGCGAACAAGTTCAGAATGTCGAATAGTGTCGGCCCTGCGCCGGCATCGAACACCCTATGAATACCGCGCCCGTTTCATCCAACGATAAACCGCCCCAAGTACGGCGAGGCATTTTGTTTATCATTTCGGCTCCGTCGGGGAGCGGGAAGACGACATTGTGCAAACAGATCACGGCCAATGTCCCTGGATTGTGGCATTCGATCTCGTACACCACACGCAAACCGCGCCCGGGCGAGGTGGATGGGCAGGATTACCATTTTCTCGATGAGCCGGCCTTCCGCCAGATGATCGATCGGAATGAATTCGTCGAATGGGCCCATGTCTACGGAAATTTGTACGGCACACCGCGCAAGATGCTGACCGAGAAAATGGAACAGGGCATCGACGTGCTGCTCGAAATCGATGTGCAGGGCGCGCGCTCAGTGAAAAAAAAGTTTGAAGACGGCGTGTATATCTTCATTCTGCCGCCGTCGTTCGACACGCTGCGGACAAGGCTTCAAAACCGGGCTGGGGACTCGCCGGACGAAATTCAACGCCGCCTGCAGAAAGCCAAAGAAGAGGTCTGGAGCTACCGGGAGTACTACTACATCGTCCGGAACGACGACCTGAAGCAATCCTTGAAAGAGCTCGAAAGCATTTTCCTGGCGGAACGGATCAAAACCAAACGCCTGAACATGACGTGGTTGGAAGAAAAATTCATTCTCGACAAAGAGGGCAAGCAGGGGAATTCCTCCTCCGCCCCCGCATCAAAGGAGCACTTGCATCATGGGTGAAATGTTAAGTTTGTTACCGGAATACGCCACCGGGGAGTTTGATTCACGCCACCGGCTGGTGATTATCGCCGCGCAGCGGGCGAAACAACTCGTGCAGGGCGCGCGCATGTCCGGCCCGTCCAAATTCACCAAAGAAACGAGCATCGCGCTCGACGAAGTCCTTCGGCACAAGGTCAAATTCCTGATCGGACAGGAAGCCCGCGAGGCCATTAAAGAATCCAAACGGGTCAAGGAAGGTGAGACGGAACGCCTGGCCATGATGACCGGAGAGGACGCCAAGGAAATCAAGAAAGAGCTGAGCGTCTACGTCGACGATACCGTCAAGCCGGCCCCTGCTCCGGAGGGCGAGGAGTAGTCCCGCTTCGTGCAGACCACCGGCCCCTCACTCACCGGTGTCCACCTTGTGCTCGCCGTCACGGGGAGTATAGCCGCCTATAAGGCAGTCGGGCTCTTGCGCCTGCTCCGTCGCGAAGGCGCGACGGTGAACGTCGTCATGACGGCAGGGGCCTGCCGGTTCGTGACCCCGCTGACCTTCGAAGTGTTGTCCGGTTCCCACGTGGCCACCGACCTCTTCGAAGCCCACCAGGAAATGCTGCACCTCTCCCTGCCGGAGCAGGCGAAGGCTATCCTGATTGCCCCGGCTACAGCCAATTGTCTGGCCAAAGCCGCGCTCGGGCTTGCCGACGATCTCCTCTCGACCATGCTCCTCACTACACAATGTCCCGTGATTTTCGCGCCGGCCATGGACGGGGATATGTGGCAACACCCGACCGTCGTGGAGCACGTGGCAACGCTGCGAACACGCGGCGCAGTCATCGTCGAACCAGAAGAGGGCCCGCTGGCCTCAGGCCGTTCAGGGCAGGGACGGCTGGCCGATGAAGCACGAATCCTTTCGGTACTCCAGGCCACGCTCCACCCGCGTCGGGATTGGTCCGGTCGCCGTCTGCTCATTTCCGCCGGCCCTACGCAGGAAGCCATCGACCCCGTGCGGTTCATTTCCAACCGGTCCTCTGGAAAGATGGGATATGCGCTCGCCGAAGCCGCGCAGGCACGCGGCGCGGAGGTCCTACTGGTCTCAGGCCCCACGGCCCTGACCCCGCCGGCCGGCGTGGAGTTGTGTCCAGTGACAACGGCTGAGGAGATGCGCAAGGCTGTCATCAGCCGGTTTTCCTGGAGCGATACCGTCATCATGGCTGCCGCCGTGGCGGACTTTCGCCCGACACAACCCGCTGCACAGAAACTCAAAAAGCGACGGAGTCCCGTCACCAGCCTGGAGTTGTCGCCGACCGACGATATTCTCAGGGAATTGGGCGAGCGCCGGACGACACAGGTGCTCGTGGGGTTTGCGGCGGAAACTGAGGATCTGCTTGCTCATGCGCGGGAAAAGCTGCAAGCTAAGGACGTCGACCTGCTGGTCGCCAATGACGTGACGGCAGCAGGATCGGGATTCGGGTCGGACACGAATCGCGTGTTCATCCTGGATCGTGACGGCCGCGCGGAGGAACTCCCCCTGTTACCCAAGCGTGAGGTCGCAGACCGCATTTTGGACCGGGTCCTGACCCTACCGACCGGCCGAAGGTCGACGAAGCCAGCCGCAGGAACAGGGACACATCGCAAGGAGTAGGGCGTGGCTTCTTCATCGCGTATCGATCCATCGACCGCCGCCGAAATCGACCGCCTGGCCACCGCCGTCGCAAAAGACCCGCGCTCGAAAGAATTCCTCCCCCTCGCAGACGAATACATCAAGGTCGGCATGTGGCAGGAAGCAGCGGGCGTACTTGAAGACGGCCTCAAGGTGTATCCCGGCTTTGTCACCGCCATGGCGGCATTGGGCCGGGTGTACGATCAATTAGGGCAGGCGGTGAAAGCGAAGGCCATTCTTGAAGACGTCGTCAGACAGCGCCCGGACAATCTTCGCGCGCATCGTATTCTCGCCAAGCTCTATCACGCCGAAGGGAACGCCGACTTAGCGTTGCTGTCCTGCACAGCCATCCTGAACGCCAACCCGTTCGATGAAGAGGCGGCCTCAGTCAAACGCAGCATCACCGGAGCACCTGACAATCCTCCGGCCGCCAAACGCGAGAAGAAACGAATCGTCACGGAGCCTAGACCCGACGGCACAAAAGCTGGGGCTCACATCACGCCCGCTCCCGAGCCAACCGTATCCACGTCATCTATGGCATCTGAGCCGGTCACTGAAACACCGGGCCGGCCGACCCCGGACCTGCCTGTCGTGAAACATGCGGCCGCGATCGCGCGACTGGAAGCCTGGCTGCGAACCATTCAAGCCCAACGCGTTCATTGACTGCCCCCCCCAGGCGGACCCACGCTCGTCCCGCCCTCTGAACAACGTTTGACCCACTCCTGACACCCTGTTAGAATGCCGCCGCTGCTGGCATCTCTATCCATTGCAGCCTACTGATAACGGGGGCGCGCGACAGACACATGCTGCGGCTGCTAGTGCTTCATGGTCCCAATCTCAATCTCCTGGGAACGCGAGAGCCATCCGTCTACGGACAGGCGTCCTTGCCCGACATCGACAAGTCGATTGTCCGTCGCGCAGGCGAGCGGGGGATTGCGGTGCAGACCAAACAGACGAATGTAGAAGGGGAACTGGTCACCTGGATTCAGAACGCCAGGGGCCATTTCGACGGCATCATCATCAATCCGGCCGCGTATACCCATACCAGCATCGCGATTCGCGATGCGATCGCCGCCGTCGCCCTACCGACGGTCGAGGTGCATTTGTCGAACATCCATCAGCGGGAGGAGTTTCGCCATCACTCCTTCATCGCCGGCGTCGCCCTGGGACAGATTTCCGGATTCGGTCCCACCGGCTATCTGCTGGCGCTGGACGCATTGGCCGCGCACCTCGAGGCCGTCAGCAAGGCATCACGCCCTCGGACGGCCCCGAAGAATAAACCCACGGCTTCGCGCCGTTGAACTTGTTGTACCAAGGAGAGTTGTTGTGATTTCGACCGCAGAGTTTCGGAACGGCAGCCCGTTAATGGTAGAAGGTCAACCCTTTTATATCGTGGAATTTCAGCACGTCAAACCCGGCAAGGGCGGGGCATTCGTCCGGACGAAGCTGAAGAGTTATCTCTCAGGCAACGTCCTCGACAGGACCTTTCGTTCCGGAGAAAAATTCGACACACCCCAGATCGAAGAATGCGACATGCAATTCCTGTATGCCACGAACGATTCCTACACGTTCATGGATACGGAGACGTATGAGCAGTCGACCTATGAGAAGAGCCAGTTGGGAAGCAACGCCGATCTGCTCAAAGAAAACATGATCGCCAAGATCCTGATCTACGAGCACCGGCCGATTACGGTCCTGCTGCCGAACTTCATCGAACTCAAAGTGGTCGACGGTGAACCGGGCGTGCGCGGCGATACGGCCTCGGGCGGCAATAAGCCGGTGATCGTCGAGACCGGTGCCACGATCAAGGTGCCGCTCTACCTGGAAATCGGAGAAACGATCCGCATCGATACGAGAACCCGTGAATTTGTGGAGCGCGTGCGTTGAGCTCATCAGGTAAAAAGACAGGAAAAGGCCGGGGGGCCGGGAAGCCGATCGTCCTGCCGAGCGCCTTTGCGCCTCGATCAACGGCCGCTGAGACACTGCTCTCTCCGGACCAGGCCGCGCAGATTCAACAGTTGGCCGACCTGCTCAAGCGCAACCATCTGACCGAGTTGGAAATCGAGCGCAGCGGAGTCCGTATCCGCATCAGACATGAGCCGGTAATCCGGACCACGACGGCCCAGACGGTGGAGACCGCCACGAACCAGTCGACCTCCACCGGAGCGACGCCGGCGGCGCAGACCCGTCCACCCGCAGAAACGGATGGCCAGGTCACGATTACGTCTCCTATCGTCGGCACCTTCTATCGCTCGCCCTCACCGGATGCAGACCCATATGTGGAAGAGGGGGATTACGTGAGGAAGGGCCAAGTGCTCTGTATCGTCGAAGCCATGAAGCTTATGAACGAAATCGAGTCCGAGGCCGACGGACGGATCACGAAAATACTGGCGGAGAGTACCAAGCCTGTCGAGTACGGACAACCTCTCTTCTTGATAGACCCCAACGCCACGCCCTAGCCGACGAGATCATGCGGGTTCATGGCGAGACGATCCGGGGATACGTTCCTCAAGCATGTGGGTCCGACGGCAGACGGCACATGCCGGGATCCTGCAACAGAACCGGATCAGGTCTCATCCGTGGCAGAGCAAACCGTTTAGAACCAGGCGGACACAGAGAGTGACCCGCGCCGGAGTATCCTGTGTTTAAGAAAGTGTTGGTTGCCAATCGTGGAGAAATCGCCCTTCGGGTGATCCGCGCCTGCAAAGAGCTCGGCATCAAAACCGTTGCGATCCACTCCGAAGCCGATGCCGCAAGCTTGCACGTGCGGGCTGCGGACGAGCACGTCTGCGTCGGACCGCCGGAAGCCGCCCTCAGTTACCGCAATATCCCCAACGTGCTGAGCGCAGCCGAAGTCACCGGGGCCGATGCCATTCACCCCGGCTATGGATTCCTCTCAGAGAACGCGCACTTCGCGGAAGTCTGCGAATCGATCGGCGTCAAATTCATCGGCCCGACATCCGAAAACATCGCGCTGATGGGCGACAAATCAAAGGCACGGGAAGTGGTCGCCAAGAAAGGCCTCCCGGTCACCCCCGGCAGCCCCGGCGAACTCCGGAGCGAACAGGATGCGCAAGAGGCCGCCAAGACCATCGGCTTCCCCGTGATCATCAAGGCCTCGGCCGGAGGCGGCGGACGGGGCATGCGCGTGGTGAACAAACCGGAGGAGCTCGCGCGAGCGTTTCAAGCGGCGCAAGCCGAGGCGAAATCCACCTTCGGCCACGACGGCGTCTATCTCGAGCGCTACTTCCTCGAACCGCGCCACATTGAAGTACAAATCGTGGCCGACAATCGGGGCCATGTGGTCCACCTCGGCGAGCGTGATTGCTCCATTCAACGACGTCACCAAAAGTTGGTGGAAGAAACCCCGTCGCCTGCCATCGATGAAGGATTACGGCGCGAAATCGGCCGGGTGGCCGTCCAGGCCGTGAAAGCCATTCGCTATTGCAACGTCGGCACAGTGGAGTTTCTCCTCGACAAGGATCGCAACTTCTTTTTCATGGAAGTGAACACCCGCATCCAGGTCGAACACCCCATCACGGAAATGGTGACCGGGATCGACCTCGTGAAAGAACAGATCCGGATTGCCTCGGGCATGCCCCTCTCGTTCAAGCAGCCGGACATCAAGTTGAACGGTCACAGCTTCGAGTGCCGGATCAATGCCGAAGACCCGGAAAAGTTCACGCCCTGTCCAGGGCAGATCACCAAATATTCCGCCCCTGGCGGCTTTGGCGTGCGCGTCGATTCCGCGATGGAACCGAATGCCGTGGTCGTCCCGTACTACGACAGCCTGATCGCCAAATTGATCACGCACGGACGTGATCGCCAGGAAGCCATGGCCCGCATGCGCCGCGCACTCGATGAATTTGTCATCGAAGGCATCAAGACGACGATCCCGCTCCATCGGAAAATTTTCAACGATCCCGATTTCCAGAAGGGACACGTCTCCACGACGTTCCTCGACCGCTTTCTTGCCGGCCAGTCCTCGTAACAGTTTGCTGACAAACAGATCTCATATATCCATGGGGATCACCAGCAGGCCGTTCAAAATGGCCGTCCGGCAAGGCCGCAGCAAGCGACGTGGCGAATCGTACCCCTGTCGTACGGTGAGGCATGGAGCGACGCGAGAACGCCGCTGGCGGACTTTTTCAACGGCCTGCTAAACAGGGAGCCCGCCACGTCTCAGCCCACCCGACAACCGTTCCTCAAGGGCTTATACCTCGTGCTCGACCCCACGGTCCGGCCGGACCGCCCGCTGCCCGATCTCCTGCGCGAAGCAGCCGCGCACGGTGTCCGGCTCTTTCAATATCGAGACAAGCAGGTCACGATGAGAGACGCCTATGCGAAGGCGCTCGCGCTGCGTCAGGCCGCAACCGACGCCGGCGCCCTCTTGATCGTCAACGATCGTTGCGATTTGGCGATGGCCGTGAACGCGGACGGGGTGCACCTGGGGCAGGACGACCTTCCCATCTCCTACGCCAGACGCCTCATGGGGCCGGGAAAAATCATCGGACTCTCGACGCACAATGCAGCTCAGGTGCGCGAAGCCGTCACCGCACAACCCGACTACGTGGGGTTCGGCCCGATCTTCAGTACGTCCACAAAAGCGGATCACGACCCGGTGGTCGGTCTGGAAGGATTACGCGCGGCGCGCGCGTTGACCACGCTGCCGATGTTTGCGATCGGCGGCATTACGGCTGAGTCGGTTGGTGAAATTATGGCGGCAGGGGCGGATGGCGTGGCGGTGATCTCTGCGATCCTCAAGGCTCCGGACCTCGGCGCGGCGATCCGGACATTCCAACAGCATTTGCCCACACCAGATTCGCAAGCGCCCTGATCAGGCTGCTCTGTGCCAGCGCCTCGACGGCGCCGGACCAATCAGCGCCAAGTTGTGGCTGATAGGGCAGCGGACCCAACACCGGAACACCGGCTCGCTCCCGCAACAGCGCGACCGTAGACGCAGACTGCTCCTGCTGCGCGGGGGTGGTGGACAACGCCGTCTCGTTCAACACGACAGCCATCACCGCACAGTGACGTTGCCGAAGGCCCTCCAGCGTCAGCAGCGCATGATTGATCCCACCTAACCCGGCCCGCCCCACAAGTACGACGGGCAGCCCGATCCGGCCGATCAAGTCGCGCATATCCCAATCCTTCCCCATCGGCACGAGCAGACCACCGGCGCCTTCAACCACAACACAAGAGTCCCGGGCCGCAAGCCGTTCGTAGCGTCTCATGATCTCCTGCATCTCGATTACACTTCCTTGCGCGGATGCGGCGGCAAAGGGGGCGAGCGGCGCGGGGAACCGGTAGGGAGACACCTCATCGATCCCATCGGATACTCCCGCCGCAGCCATGAGTCGCCCCGCGTCGCTCTCACTCAGTTGCTCGGGAAGCACCCCGGTTTCGACCGGCTTCATCACCCCGACAGAGCGGCCAGTCTGGACCAGCCTCCGGACCAATGCGGAGGACACGAGGGTCTTTCCAACGCCGGTATCCGTACCGGTGACAAATATCCCGTTACCCATTCTCTGTTCTTCCCATTTACCACCCGTGAAACACACTGTTTCGTGCTGTGAAATCGACGACTCAATTTCCCAACAGGATGCTCAAAACGGCGTCCAGCAAGGCCGCAGGGAGTACGACGACTGAGGAGGTACACACCAAACTTTGTCGACCCGTTCACCAATCAGATACTCTTGGTGAACGGATAGACCCCTTCAGTACTCCCTCTTATACTTCCAATGTCGCAAGGAGACGTACGACCGAGAACGAAGCTGGGGGCCGTTTTCAGCATCCTGCTAGAGAATGCGACTGTCCAGGTTCCACACTTGCCCCGACATATCGGAGAGCTGCGCAAGTTGGCAAATCGTCCTGCTTACATCAGCCAGATTCGAGACACGTCCCAGCACATGGTCGTCGAGCCGATCACCGGTAGGAAGCGAGTCACCGGCCATGCGCGTTTGCTGCCAGCCGGGACAGACCAGATTCACGCGAATATTAAGCGGTCCCCATTCCCGCGCCGCGGTCTTCACCAAGCCGATCAGCCCCGCCTTCGACGCCGCATAGGCGGCTTGGCCGTTCGTTCCCTGCAATCCGGCAAAGGACCCGATGACGACGATGGACCCACCGCCCTGCGGCATCATGTCGTTCACCGCGGCGGTCATGCAGCGATAGGTGCCTGTCAGATTCGTGTCGATGATCTGTTGCCATGCTTCTTCCGGACAGGTCACCACCAGATGCTTCGACGCGATGCCGGCATTACAGAGCAGGGTGTCGAGCCGGCCGCGCTGCGCCCGGATCGCATCCAGCATCGCCTGGACCTCATGGCTCGACCGTACATCCGCCTGGTAGAGGGCACCCTGACCACCGGCCTGCGAAAGCAGCGCGAGGGTTTGTTCGGCTGCCGGCCGTTGGCGGAAGTAATGCACCCCCACCCAATACCCGGCATGGGCGAAGGCCAGACAGAGCGCACGACCGATTCCGCCGGACCCACCGGTCACCAGTACCGTCCGGCGTTCACGAACATCTTGAGCTGCGGGAGGGAATGCGGACATCACGGCGTGCGATTATGAGAGGAGGCACAGGAGAAGGCAAGGCTGGACCTGCCGGCTTGCTGCGGAGAATCGGGTATGGTACCGTGATTTTTTATACTGGAGGACAGCCGTGATCGTTCAGACCTTGGTGCGCTCGACCGTGATGGCAGTGGGCATGTGCGGGTTCCTGGGCATCCCGTCGGCTCCTGGGCAGGCCCGGGCAACGGAGGCAGGACAAACCATCGCCCAGTCTGCCGACTATTTCCCCGACACCGTCGGCACACGCTGGCAGTACCGCGGACAGATCTCGGAAGGGCCTCTCCAAACGATCGAGAACAAATACTTCTTCAACGTGTCGTCGGTGACCGGAACCCGCACTCTCAAGGGCGGCGTGGTCGTCAACGTGTTTCATGACACCAACCCAGGCAACCATGGCGCATCCGACAGCTTTTACCGCCGCGATGCGGCAGGCGTGGTCTACTACGGCTCCGAGCCGGGCACGCCGTTAGAGAAGCAGCTCGTGCCGTATCAGATCATCCGGTTCCCGATGAAAGTGGCCCAATCCTTCCAACAGTTCAATCGCATGGACATCGATTTCGGCAGTGACATCGATGGGGACGGCACCAACGAACATGTGGACGTCGAAGGAGTTTCGACGGTGATCGGCCAGGAATCGATCACGGTGCCAGCCGGCACGTATCCCGACGCCGTGCGTGTGGAAGCGCGGATGACCCTCAAGATTCATCTCTCTTCGGCTGATCGGACAGCGGTCGGTACCGACGTGATGACGGCCTGGTTCGCCAAGGGAGTGGGGCTGGTCAAGTATATCGAACGGCAGGAATTGGCCGCACTCAAGGAAGACCGGGGCAACACCACCGATATCACGGAAGAACTGGAAGAGGTCACCGTAAAATCAGCGCCCGCACTACAGGGTCGGAGCGAATCCTCGCCGGAGCGTCTGCTCGCTGACGACACGCGCGACCATGAATTGTTTCAGGTACTCTTCGCCCCCGGCCTTCGCCCCTATACCCGATAGCCGGTGGCCGCCGAACGGTTGCCGACCGACCAGGGCGCCGGTAATCGAACGGTTGATGTAGAGGTTGCCGACATCGAACGCCTGACGCGCCAGTTCGATATGCCGGGGACTGCGCGAGTAGAGTCCCCCGGTCAAGGCGTAGGCGGTGCCGTTGGCGAGCTGGAGCGCCTGTTCGAACGATAAAGCCCGCATCACGGCCAGCACGGGGCCGAAAATTTCTTCCTGTGCCAGCCGGTGAGTCGGCTCGATCCCTGCGATGACCACCGGTCCCACGGCATGACCGGGGCCCTCCATCGACCGATCGACCACCACCCGGCCTTCGCGTCGCCCGATCTCCAGATAGTCCCGAATCCGTTTCTGAGCCCGTCCGTCGATCACCGGACCGAGCTGGGTCGCCGGATCCTCAGCCGCGCCGATGCGCAGACTCATCACCGCATCGGCCAGTCGTTGGATGAACGCATCGTGAATCGAATCTAAGAGGATCACACGTGAACAGGCGGAACATTTCTGTCCCGCATAACCGGTACACGATTGCACCACACCGGTCACGGCTTCATCGAGATCCGCCGTGTCATCGACGATGATGGCATTTTTGCCGCCCATCTCCGCGATGACGCGTTTGACGAACTTCTGTCCCGGTTGTTGAACCGCAGCGGCCTGCACCATGCCCAATCCCACATCCTTCGATCCGGTAAAGGCAATCGTCGCGACAGACGCCTGAGTCACCAGTTCACGCCCCACGTCGGGACCACCCGGCACGTACTGCAGGACGCCCGCCGGGACCCCGGCCTGCCTCAGAATCGTGGCGAGCCGATAGCCCATGATCGACGCGCGCTCAGACGGTTTGAACAAGACCGGATTTCCGGAGACCAGAGCCGCCGCGACCATACCGGCAGGAATGGCGAGCGGAAAATTCCAGGGCGCGATGACAACCGTGACTCCGCGCGGACTCCAGAACAACTCGTTCAACTCACCGGGATACCGGCCCAAGCGGGGCGGCGGATCAAGCTGTTCCATTTCTCCGGCGTAGTACTCCAGAAAATCGACCGCCTCGGCCACATCGGCATCGGCCTCTCGCCAGGGCTTGGCCTCCTCGAACACTTCCCAGGCCGCCAACTCCCAACGTTGCTCACGCATCAACGAAGCGGCCTTCCGCATCACGGCGACCCGTTCCGCAACCGCACGATGTTTCCATTCATCGGCATGAGACTCAGCGACCTTCACGAGACCAGCCACGTCGGCAGGCAGATAACTCTGCACGATGCCGACCAGTTGTTCCGGCTGACTGGGATTGAAGGAACGTAGATCCGCTCCCGTCGGGAGAGGCGTATTCAGCTTCGAGACCTCAAGCCGCTGCCCCAATTGTTTGCGCACGTGATCGATGGCCTCGGCCATGGCGACCCGGACTTCGGCTCGTGAAAAATCCGCCGCCGGTTCGTTCACAAAGTGAGCGCTCCCCACGGTGGAAGAAGCGCCGGCCTCAGGCGCCCTCGGGGAAGGAGGCGAGGGGAGGGTCGCATCGGGCGGAGACAGCAACAAAGACAGAGGCTGCGACTCCACATATTCCTTCCGCAGGAACGATTCGTTCGACGTGTTCTCCAACAACCGCCGCACCAGATAGGCCATGCCGGGAAGGAGTTCTCCGACCGGAGCATAGAGCCGGAGCCGCCGGCCACGATCACTCATCGCATGCTGAAACGGCTCGGCCATGCCGTAGATCATCTGATATTCCCAGGCCTGAGACTGTAGCTTCAGCGCCTCGGCCACCGCCTCGACCACAGCCAGACTTCGAAGGTTGTGCGTGCCGAACGCCGGCCGGATCACATGGCTCTGCTCCAGCAGCAATCGAACGAGCCTCTCATAGTTCACATCCGTCTGTGTCTTGCGTTCGAACAGCGGCATCGGCCAGCCACGTTGCCGATAACGAATCGCGTCGGAGTCCCAATAAGCGCCCTTCACGAGCCTGATCGTGACGGGTACCAGCCGCTCCCTGCTCCAAGTCAACAGCCGCTGGACATCGTCATACGTATCGGTGCGATAGGCCTGCAGCGCAATCCCTGCATGGGGAAACGTTCGGTAGGGTTCTTCCATAAACAGGCGCATGAAAATCGAAAGAATCAGCTCCTTGGTGTCCGCCTGTTCCATATCGAAAATGACCGAGGCGGGGAGCGTGCCGGCAAGATTCAACAACGGCCGCAGGCGGGCAGCGACTGCGCGATAGCTGGATTCGGGATCGATGGGATCGAGCTGTGAATAGAGGGCCGAAATCTTGATCGACAATTGCACGCGGGGCAGGGGACCAAGATGATCCCGTTCGAGTAACGGCGCAGGGGACCAACCGGGACAGGCCTCACCGAGGGCCTGCAAAGCCGCGAGGCAACGATCACGATAGGCATCCGCCTCTCGCTCGCTGACACTGGCTTCACCCAGTAGATCCACCGAAAAAGCCCGCCCGTCCTCCCATAACTTACGGAGCGTCGGAACGGCCTGCTCGATGGACGCACCGGCGATGAAACTGGTGGCCATCTGCTCCACCTGATGCCGGATGGCCTTTCCACTGAGCGATGCGCCGAGCTTGGTGGAGGCAAGCGCCTTGAGTCCCCATTGGGCACCGAAGAGGTGTGCGCTCATCACGCCGAAATATTCCTCGGCCAACTGCACGACCCGTGCATCGTCGTGCAACGAGGGCAGGACATCGATAAACCGGAACAGTTGCGCCTTGAACGCGGGATCTTTCATCGCCAGGTTGATGGCCGCCTGCGACCACCAGCGCGAATCGAACAGGCCGGGCGCCCGCCCGCCGGAACGCCGGGCCAAGTCTTCACCAATCGCGCGGATACGGGGTTCGAGCGGGGCAGGGTCGAGAGGCATCGGTTCCTCCTGAACCAAAATGAGAGGCTCTCTGCAGTATACACCGCAGTGCGCGACTTGAATATTTGAGGACGAATAGGCCGCGGTCCATCTTACGCAGGATGGATTTCGCATCGTTGCCAGGAACAGCGGGATACGGATTTGGCTCAACCACAGGCACGCGGAGTCGAGTGTACGTAACTAGCGGAACCGGCATATGCGTATCGCCCCGGCGAACGATTTCTTCAGGACGTCCCAGCTAATCGGCCGTTGTGTCATCTCGCGACACTTCTGTGCTTGAAAATCCGCCTGCCGCTCCGGTAGCATGCGCCGTTTGCCTTGACCTACACCATTTACATGGCGGTGCACTGTGGCGATGAGTTGCGCACAGGTTCCGAAGGAGTACGATGGCCGACTCGACCACACAATCCGTCTGCTGGGGCACCGTGGCCCTGTTCACTGCAATCACGCTGCTGACCTTCGTCGGCGTCCCGCTCTTCGCGTACTTCTATGACTACACCCTGCTCGATTGGGTCCTGCTCGCCGTCCTCTATATCGTGACCGGCATGGGGATCACGGTCGGCTATCACCGCATGATCACCCATCGCAGCTTCGAGAGTCATCCCTGGGTGAAAGCCTGCCTCCTGGTGATGGGAGGCTGGGCCGTGCAGAACTCCGCCCTCATGTGGTGCGCCGATCACATCCGCCACCATGCGCACACGGACGAAGAGGCCGATCCCTACAATGCGTCGAAGGGATTCTGGCACAGTCACGTCGGCTGGTTGTTTTTCGATACCCCGTATCGTGAGGACCGGTTTGCAGCGAAACTACGTACCGACCCGATGATCATGTGGCAACACCGGTATTACTGGGTGATCGTGGCCTCCGGCTTCCTGCTACCATTTGCGCTGGGATACCTGAACGGTGGCTTCACCAGCGGGCTGGGCTGTTTCCTCCTCGCCGGCGTCCTGCGAACCGTGCTGGTCCTGAACTCCACGTTTACGATCAACTCCCTCTGCCATATGGTCGGCACCCAACCCCACGGCACGCAGGACAGCAGCCGCGATAGTTGGTTGATCTCATTCGTCAGCTTCGGCGAGGGCTATCACAACTATCACCACACCTATTCGCACGACTATCGAAACGGATCGAAGTGGTACAACTTCGACCCCTCGAAATGGTTGATCTATTCGTTGTCGTTGTTTGGCCTGACGTATAACCTGCACAGGGAACGCACCTAGCAGGCGTGAGACGTGAAAGGTGAAACATCCCCTCGCGTCGTTCAGGTATGCTCGATTCTCGTTCTTACCTGCTCCATTCAACCGTGAGCACTGATCACTGAACGTTCCCGAGACGTTTCGTCCCTCCCTTTCATCTCGCCCTCTTCTACCCAGCTGCGCACTGCGTCTACTGGCCCATTTCTTTTCCCCGGGGCGATAGCTTAATATGCAATGAAACCCGCGAATTCCATCCCGACCCGCGAGGTGGTAGGAGGCAGATCTATGGCAGAGCAACAAGGTGGCGCACCGCATCAAGAAGAGGCGGCCGCCAAGCCCAATATCATTCCCGGAGTCAAACACGTCGTCGCCATCAGCAGCGGCAAAGGCGGCGTCGGCAAATCCACGGTGTCGGTGAATCTGGCCGTGGCCCTCGCCCTCACCGGAGCCAAGGTCGGATTGCTGGATGCCGATATTTACGGCCCCAACATCCCGATGATGATGGGCGTCGAAAAAACACCCGAACAGAAAGACGGCAAGATCGCCCCGGCGGAGAGCCACGGCGTCAAACTGATCT
>OBID01000122.1_pt1 | contig 33697 bp, 37 predicted proteins | sample 1519781 | NCBI WGS metagenome assembly OBID01 (sample SAMEA3991478, study PRJEB22521) | metagenome | biome: anthropogenic terrestrial biome; feature: sewage plant; material: sludge | place: Sweden | collected 2012-09-26 | reverse complement strand
AATGCGACGCATCCGAATGAGCCTGCGCGGGTGATCGATCACCGGTTGGATGCCGAAGTCGTGTTCACCGAACCTCAGATTGCGGTCGCGGGAATGAGTGAACGGCAGTGTCGTGAAGAGGCGATTCCTTATCTGACGGCGTCCTATCCGTTTGCCGACCATGGAAAGGCCATGTGTCTGGGCGCCGTGCATGGATTTGTGAAGCTGCTCTGTCGCCCGCACGACGGTGCCCTGCTGGGCGCCCAGATTGTGGGGCCGGAGGCGGGGGAACTGATTCATGAGTTGATTGCGGTGATGTATTTTCATGGCACCGCACAGGACCTGCTGCGCATTCCCCACTATCATCCGACGCTCGCGGAGATCGTGACGTATCCGGCGGAGTCCATTGTCGAGCAGATGGGTCGAGCATGAAACGAACCGTTGCCGCGGGTGCATCGGCGCTTCTGCTGCTGGTGACTCTGGCCTGCGGGCAGCAGACGTGGGATGCTGCGATGCAGGCAGGTGAAACGGCATTGCAGCGAGGGCAGTATGAGCAGGCGGAAAAAATTTTCTCTGCCGCCGTGCATAAGGCAGAAGAGTTCGGCCTACATGATCGGCGGGTTGCGGTGACCTTGGCCCATTTGGCCCAAGCCTACAGCGCGCAGGGAAAATTCGTCGAGGCTGAACCGGTGTATCTGGAGGCGCTCAAGATTTACCAGGATGTGCACGGTGAGAACCATCTCGATGTGGCGGCCATGTTGAATAACCTTGGTGTTTTGCATCGAAAGCACGGACAATATGCCGATGCGCAGCGCCTCCTGACGCGGGCGCTCTCGATCAAAGAGAAGCTTCTGGGAACGGACCATCCAGAGGTGGCGCTGGCCCTGAGCAATTTGGCCGCGATGTATCTGGCGCAAGGCGACGGGGAGCAAGCGGGGGCCTTATTTGCGCGGGCCTTGGCGGTGCGGGAGAAGCATTTGGGGCCCGACCATCCGGATGTGGCCAAAAATCTTGAGGACTATGCGAGTGCGCTGCGCAAGCTGGGGCGGGTCGGAGAGGCAGAAGGGCTCGAGCGGAGGGCGGGCGCGATTCGGGCAAAACCGAAATCGTGATGGCGGGGGCACAGAGTTGAACCGATGGGATGCGCCGGTGTAGCGTACAGATTCGCAAGGGCGCAAGGGCGTGAGGGCGAAGGATGTCTGATTTACGGACCAATGCATTGATTGCGCGCGGCATGGGTATTGTCTTCATTGCCGGCGGCTTTATGCTTGGTATTTACGGCTTGGAATTTCCCAACACCATGTGGCTTCAAACTGCGTTGGGGCTGCTCGTCACCGGGATGATGGCGCAGGGCTATGCGATGTATTGTTCAATCCGGTGGGTTCGTGAACAGCGTGATTCGGAACGGTAGCCAGTTGAGACGCGAGACGAAGCAGGCAATGGTGTGCCCGGGTCGCTGGAGTGCCCTCCTGCTCCTACTGTGTGTCGCAATGTTGTCCGGTTGCGGCGGGCCTTGGCGTGATCGGTACTTGGACAAGGGGGTGAAGAAGCTCACGCAGGACGATATTGCAGAAAAATTCGGTCCTCCGAGTACGGCCAAGACACCGGTGCTGGGTGGTGACACCGTCTGGACCTATCGCGTGCCTATGGGGGATCGAGAAGTGCATCCCTGGGATCCCGGTAGCCTGACTGCCGGCAAGAAAACCAAAGCCCCGCCCTCGCCCTCGCCGTTCGGAAAGAGCCTGGCCGGTAATGACGAACCGTACCGGGAGCCGCTCTATTGTTATCGCTATACGCTGTCGTTTGATGAGACCAAGTTGCTGAAAGATTGGAAACGGGAAGAATGTGTTCCTCGCACCAGTGAGGATGAGACCGCATCCCAATAAGGCGGACACACGACATTATGCGCGAACTGTTGCCGGTGATCGGATCGAGCGTCTTCTTCGACCTTCTGAAGTCCATCCTCCTTCTCCTCATTCTGCTCATCGCACGCACGGTTCTGGTCCGTTGGATCAAAGGCAATCACACGTTGACCATCGACGCGAAGCGACGATGGATCGTGACGGCGCGCAACAGCATGGTGCTGGGGCTCTTTGTGGGGCTCGTTGTGATCTGGGCCCACGAGTTGGAAGCGTTTGCTGTGTCTCTGGTCGCGCTGGCGGCTACCGTAGTGCTGGCGACAAAGGAATTGATTCTCTGCTGGAGCGGGGCGGCTTTGCGTGTCGGCGGGGGGGTGTACGGTGTGGGTGATCGTATCCAGCTGGGCACCTATCGAGGCGTTGTCCTGGAATACGACGTCTTTGCGACGAAGCTGTTGGAAATCGGGCCGGGTCAGACATCGCATCTCTACACCGGTCGCACCGTGGTCTTTCCCAACAGTCTTCTGTTTGGAAATCCCTTGATCAAAGAGAGCCCGTCGCAGGAATACGGCCTCTACGTTTTGTCGGTTCCGCTTCAGAGCACGGACGATTGGCAAGCCGCTGAGCAAGCTCTGCTCAATGCCGCAAAAGTCGAGTGCGCCTCCTTCATGGATCAAATGGGCCGACAGATGAAATTGCTGGAACAGCGAAACCTGCTGGAAGCGCCGTCTCCTGAGCCACGTATTACCATCCAACTCCCTGAGGCAGGACGTATTCATCTGGTGCTCAGGTTTCCGGCCCCCGACCGTGGTCGTTCACGGGTCGAACAAGCCATTCTCAGGCGCTATCTCATCGCCGTGCGGCCGTAAGGTCTTGCGACGATCCTTCCAGTTTCTTGCCGAATTTTGTGAAGCCTCTGCCGCCGGCTTGTCCTGCTTGGATTCGCGGTCTCGGCAAAAACCGGCAAAACAATTGGCAAACTCGCCCCTTCACGGTATTGATGAGTCCTGCATGACGGCCGGTTCGCCATAGAGCCGGACACCATATTTCAACCAAGGGGGAGTTGTTGATGAGAAGGTCAATTGCTGTGTTGGTCGCCGTCGCATTTGTGGGAATGAGTTCGTTCGCCGTGGCCGATGATATGGGGCTGGGTAAGATGTCCGAGGGGATGAAGCAGGACATGAGCGGACTGTCAAACGACCTGAACGCTCAGAAGGAAGACTTGGCGAGTGACCTGAAAGCCAAGAAAGAATCGGTGAAGAGCGAGATGAAGGCGAAGCGGGACGAGGCGAAAGCGAAGAAAAAGCAAGCGAAGGCCGACTTGAAGGCGAAGAAGGAGCACATGAAGGCCAAGGTCAAGGCCAAGAAAGACGCGGCGCGCGCGAAGGCGGCAGAAGCGAGGAGTGTTGCCGACGATGCGGCTCACGAGGCCGGCGGGATGAAGAACGACGTGACGGGGGCGATGCGGAACTAAGGTCGGCCGGTTGGCTGAGAGCCGGATAACGCTGATATTCGACAATTGCGGCCTGTGATCGGGAAATGTCCGATCACAGGCCTTGTTGTTCTGTATGCTTCAGTTGTTGCGGCGGGTGGGCTCTGCTAGAATCCCCGCCGTATGAAAGTCGCCACCTTCAACGTCAACTCGCTGCGCAAGCGCCTCCCTATCGTGCTGCAGTGGCTCGAACGCCATCAGCCTGATGTGCTCTGTTTGCAGGAAACAAAAGTTCAGGACAGCGAATTTCCTCTGACTGCGCTCGCGACCTCCGGTTATGAGATCACCTTCCGGGGCATGAAAGCTTACAATGGTGTTGCGATTCTCAGCCGCACGAAGCCGGAAGCAATCTCGTATGGATTCGATGACGGGGGCGAGACGGAAGATGCACGTCTTCTGCGAGTGGTGATTCAGGGCATCCCGATCATCAACACGTATGTTCCGCAGGGTTTCGAGATCGATTCGCCCAAGTACCAATACAAACTGGGTTGGTACGACCGGTTACGGAAGCATTTCGAAACTCATCTCTCCCCGAAGGAGCCGGCGATCTGGTGTGGAGACATGAATGTGGCCCCAAGACCCATTGATGTCCACAGCCCGGAGAAACATCTGAAACATGTCTGCTACCACGAAGACGCGCGCAATGCCTATGGGAAGACGGTTGCGTGGGGCTTCGAAGATGTGTTCTGCAGACTGTATCCAGATCGCCAGCAGTTCACGTTTTTTGACTACCGTGCACCCAGTGCCCTTGCCGCCAATAAAGGATGGCGGATCGACCATATTCTGGCAACGCCGCCCTTGGCTCAGAGGTGTCAGCTCGTTGATGTCGATTTAGAGCCACGCCGTGCGACCGATCCTTCTGATCACACTGTCCTCTGGGCCGAGTTCTCCACCTAGCAATGCATTGAACAGGCTTGCCGGATCGGTCCTCGCCTCGTTCGGACGTCGAACCTACTGAGTAGGTAATCAGTTCTCTCTCTATCTTCATCGTCGCTACGGCCGGTTTGAAGGCCGCAGCGACAATTCTACTCGTCCACCACCGCCGCAGGACCGGGGCGTTTGTCAGGACGGTCCTGCGACTCCCCGATTACTGCAATACTGCGACTGGTTCCAATAACAGTTGTTCAGCGAGCCGAGTTCGACGGTTTTGTTCAATCAGTGGATCGACAATCGATCCGCAATTAATGCAACGCCACACAAACGTTTCCGGCGAAAAGTCCGGCCTCCACTCATCGACCATTAACCCTTTGCATCGTCCGCATGTCATGGTTCCCACCTCCTTAGGATTGCGCCCTTATTATCTAAAGGCCGTGCCCATGTGAAAAGAGAGTAGCAACGCGAGATTAAAGAGGTGTTAGTGAGACGTTAAAACCATTTAATCCTGATTGTGTCGAAATATCAGGGCGTTCACATTTCACGGTTGGACAAATTCGGAGCGAAGGGGAAGCGTTCTGTACAAAATGAGGTGTGCGATGAGAGTTGTGGCGGCGATGCACGCTCGGAACATGACGAGTCACAGGGTCAATTCGGCGGAGCTGAAATCGGCAGATCTACGCTGACTGGCCTCTGAAAAGAGAAGGGCTAATCAGTGAATCTGCCTTCCTTCTGGAGCGAACCGTTGAGTTTCTTGACAGAACTCCCCCCATCCTTTATCGATTGAACTGACAGCGCCATTCCGCTGCGCCTAGGCCGGTGGTGTACAGACTGTGGGAAGTTGCTGTGATCTGTGTCCGCGGTCGGTTTTGCCTCAAGGCCATCTGTGGCGAGTATTCAGGTGGAGCCGTGACCGGCGTCCGGCAGAGTATCTTGTATTCGGGAGAGCGGCGCTAACATCCGCCGATCATTCAGCATGATCCAACCCCTCACGTGTCCGCAGTGCGGCCAAGACAATGTGTTTCGTTCACGCTGCTCCACGCTGATGGAGCGGTTGCAGTCGCTTGCTTGTATTGCCCCGTTCCATTGTCAGTCTTGTAGCTTCCGTTTCCAGGCCTTCCGATTGGGACGCCGTTATCCGGCGCAGATGCTCGATCGGCGAAAACATCTGCGTATTCCCGTGCGCCTGTTTTTGTCCTTCTCTGGCGGCAAAGTCAGGGGCGAAGGAACCGTCTTGGACATTTCGATGGGCGGGTGCATCATTGAGAGCCAAGCTCTGGTGCATATGGACGATATCTTTTATCTTCAGATCGCGCTTGAGAACGACCAGACGCCGCTCGAAGTGGCTGCGATGGTCCGGTCTGTGAGTTCCCGCGGTATTGCGTTCAAATTTCTTCGGTCGGCGCAAGAAAACAAGCGACTTCTTGCGTTTGTGCATGCCAAGACTGAATCTTCCGGAGCAGGTTCCGCCAGCTAGCTGTATCAACCTCGCCTATTTCCTCAGGTGCTCCGCTCCAGTTTGCCTAGAGCCGCCCAATCACGTGAAAAGTCTGCTCGGACGTCAGCGAGCAACTTGCTACGTGCGAAACAGCGTGCTCTTCAATGTTCTGTTAGAGTGGAGTTTCCCAGGCGGAGGCCTGGGGATACTCAGTCGTGAGGCGGTCGTGTTCGATGTGATCGAAGGGTTCCACGATCAGGTCTGCTCGGTTCAATGGTTCGGGGCATGCCGGTGAGGAGAGAAAATCGACATAGTCTTGTGCCTTCGCCTCAGTGGCAAAACGGCAGAGCCCATACTCCGGCATATGAGAAGATGGATGCCAAAAGGCCAGCCCGATGGAGCTGCCTTGAAACACCCCCAAGGCTCGATGCCGGACTTGAAAACCGCCCGGAGTATCGGTCGAACGATCGAGCGCCATGCCGCCTCCCGTTGTGTGCTGATCGACTAAGAATGGGCAAGTATAGCAAGGTTATAAAGGAATCGACATCTCGCGGGTCCCGCCGGCGATTGACTTCGCCGGTGAAAGCCTTACGTCCTATGAATGCGTGGTCTGCTACGACCGGCGCGAAGGAGGAGAGCATGTTCATGTCATTGACGCGTTTGATGGGGGGAGTCGTGCTGCTTGCGGCCGTGCTGGCTCTGCCAGGCTGTGGCTATAACGACTTGCAAGGTCTTGATGAGGATACCAAGGCGGCTTGGAGTGAAGTGATCAACCAATATCAGCGGCGGGCCGATTTGATTCCGAATCTGGTGAATACGGTGAAGGGATATGCCGCGCATGAGAAAGAGACGCTGGAAAGCGTCGTGCAGGCGCGTGCCAAGGCTACCAGCGTTCAAGTGACGCCGGAGTTGCTCAAGGACGAGGCCGCCTTTAAGAAGTTTCAAGAGGCTCAACAGGGTCTCTCGAGTGCGCTGGGGCGGTTGCTTGCCTTGGCCGAGAATTATCCCAACCTCAAGGCGGATCAAGGGTTCCGCGATCTTCAGAGCCAACTCGAAGGTACTGAGAATCGCATCACCGTGGCACGCAAGCGGTACATCGACAAGGTTGCAGAATTCAACAAGATGGTTCGCTATTTCCCCACCAATCTCACCGCCAAGTTTCTCCTGCATCTGGAGGAGAAGGCCAATTTCACCGTGGCTGACGAAAAGGCGGTGGCCAAGCCACCCGAAGTAAAACTCTAACGACGGTCTCGTAAGTCAGGGAGCGATTGCAATGCGGCTGATGGGGCGAACGGGGTGGGGGCTCCTCATCGGGTGGCTCTGGCTCACAGGGGTGGCGAGCCTCCCAGCTGCGGCGCTGGATGTGCCACTCCTCAGCGGCCGTATCGTGGATCAGGCGCATGCCCTGCCGCCTGCCGTCGCAGAGCGACTCTCAGCCGATCTGGCGGCGCACGAAGCCAACACGTCCAATCAGGTGGCGGTCCTCATCATTCCATCGTTGGAAGGTGAGCCGCTGTTTGATTTTTCCCATCGTGTCGCGACGGCGTGGAAGTTGGGCCGCAAGGGGACCGACAACGGAGTCCTCCTTCTCGTCTCGATCAAGGATCGAAAAATTCGCATAGAGGTCGGTTACGGATTGGAAGGGGTGCTGACGGATGCACGGTCGGCTCAGATTATCCGGAACGAGATTGTACCAAGGTTTCGAGCCGGAGATGTCCCGGCCGGCGTGACGGCCGGTGTGCAAGCCATCTTGCAAACCATTGAAGGGACCTACCGTGCACCGGAACATCCGACGGCTACTCCTTCTTCGAGCGATGCCTTCGCCACTGCGGCCTTCGCGGTGATTCTGGGAGTCGTGGTTGGTCTCTTCTTCTCACGCGCTCATCGAGTGCTGGGGCCTGTTGTCGGGGGAGGCCTTTCGTTTCTGGCTGCCCCATGGGTGATACCGGCAGTGATGGCCGGGGCCGTGAGCCTGGTTCTGGTCGGCCTGCTGAGTAAGCTGGGGTCAAGCAGCGGATCACGCAGGCGGGGAGACGGCAGTGCGTTTGACGGGACCTGGTTCAGCACGCAACAAGGCGGATGGGGGTCCGGTGGTTTCGGGGGGTCGTTCGGAGGATCCGGTGGCTTCTCCGGGGGCGGAGGCGATTTCGGAGGAGGAGGCGCCAGTGGCGACTGGTAGACGGCCGACGCTGACAGATGAAGAGCGTGCGCGGGTTGAGGCGGCGGTGGAGGCGGCCGAGCAACGGACCAGCGCTGAAATTGTGCCGATGATCGTCGGGCGCTCCGGTTTGTATCGTGAGGCGCACCATCGTGCCGGGCTACTGAGTGCGGTACTCGCCCTGACGGCCCTGCTGACGATCGAAACCACCTGGCTCCCATGGGGGTGGCATGCGGCGAATGCCGTCTGGTTGCTTGGAGTGATCATGCTGGCCTATGCCCTCGGTTCCTGGGTCGGGACATGGCCTCCGGTGCTGCGACTCTTCACATCCCGCGAGCGGATGCATCGGAAGGTGCAGTTGCGGGCGAAATTAGCGTTTGCTCAGCATGGTCTCGCGCAGACTCGTGAGCGAACAGGACTTCTGCTGCTGATCTCCCTACTCGAACGGCAGGTCTCTGTGTTGGCAGACCAATCATTGCGCGATGGGATCTCGGATGCGCAGTGGCAGGAGGTCGTCGCCGTCGTCGTCGAACGACTGAAGGTCGGTGATCTGGTCGGCGGCCTCTGCTGCGGCATCGAAGCCAGCGGAACGCTCCTTGCGCGCGCCTGTCCTGCGCGTGACGGCGACAATCCCGATGAGCTGTCGAATCAGGTGATTCAGGACACGTGATCGCTGGCTCTTGCCGGACGATGGACGGCTCCGTTCGGTTTCGCTACAATCCCGATTAATGTCGGATCCCGCCGCCTCCGTTGAACCATCTCGACCAGCTCCGGATGAAACCCGTTCCGTCGTCAAGGCGGCGGGCCTCATCGGCGTAGCGACCTTTTCCAGCCGCATCCTCGGTTTTGTCCGCGACATGGTGTTAGCGAGACTCTTTGGCGCGACCCCCGCCGCCGACGCGTTCTTTGTCGCATACCGCATCCCCAATTTATTGCGGGAACTGTTCGCCGAAGGGTCGATGTCCGCCGCCTTCATTCCGGTCTTTACCGAATATCACACGCTGAAGACCAAGCGGGATGCCTGGGAACTGGCCAGCGCCACCTTCACGACGCTGCTGACAATCGTCACCGCAGTGACCCTGCTGGGGATTCTGGCGGCACCGGGGATTGTCTGGCTCCTTGCCCCGGGTTTCCGGGGAAGTCCGGACAAGCTGGCGCTGACGACGCTGTTGACGCAGATGATGTTTCCCTATCTGATCTTTATCAGCCTGGCGGCCCTGGCGATGGGGATTCTGAACTCACTGCGCGCCTTTGCGGCGCCGGCTTTCTCGCCGGTTTTTTTCAATATTTTCACCATTGCCTGCATGATGTTCCTCTCGCCCTGGTTGCCGGAGCCCATCATCGGCGTGGCGATCGGCATCGTCGTCGGAGGGGTGGCGCAATTTGCGATGCAGCTGCCGGGTTTAAAAGGCCGCGGGATGTTGTTCGGTCTGCGGTTTCAGCCCGGTCATCCGGGTGTGAAGCGCATCGGGTGGTTGATGGTGCCATCGTTGCTGGGGTTGTCGGTGACGCAGATCAATATCACCGTGAGTACAATCCTGGCCTCGTATTTCGCCGGTGGCCCGACCTATTTGTTTTACGGCATGCGGCTCATTCAGTTTCCGCTCGGCATTTTCGGCGTGGCGCTCGCGACGGCGATTCTTCCGACGCTCTCCGCGCAGGCCGCCCGTGGGGCGCTTGATGAATTGCGGACAACGATCGGGTTCGGCCTGCGAATGATTTTTTTCATCATTCTTCCGGCGATGTTGGGTCTGATCCTCTTGCGGCACCCGATCGTGCATCTGGTGTTCGAGCATGGGTCGTTCACCAAAGCCGATACAGTGGCGACGGCGACGGCGCTCCTCTGTTATGCCGTCGGGTTGTGGGCCTTTGCCGGAGTGCGTATCATCGTCTCCGCGTTTTATTCCCTACAGGATACGAGGACGCCGGCGGTCACTGCGGGGATTGCGGTCGGGGCGAATATTCTGTTGTCCTTGTGGTTGATGACGCTGCTGGATGCCGCGGGGCTGGCTCTGGCCACGGCACTGGCTTCCATGCTGAATGGGAGTATCCTGGTCGCCGTGTTGCACCGGCGTCTGGGGCGTGTCGATTGGGGTTCGATTGTATGGTCGGCTTTTCGAGTGCTGGGGGCCTGCATTCCGGTCGCAGTGATGTGCCTCTGGGTCGCGAATGCGTCCCTGTGGGACCAGGACGGTGCGTGGGTCGTGAAATCCGCAGCCTTGTTTGGTGGAATCGGAGTCAGCGTCATCGGATATCTCGGGGTGCATATTATGCTCGGCTCGGAGGAATTGGACGTGGTGTTAGGAATGGTGAAGCGGAAATTGGGACGAGTGGCGAAGAAGTTTGGGGCGGCCTGACATGACGCACGTAATCACGTTTCAGACCGCTTGGGGCTTGATCAGGATTACGGCTTCCGAGAAGGGCGTGACCTCTATTGATTTGTCGCCGTCGGATCCTGCTGCCCGGCAGCAACCGGCTGAGGCCGGCGGCGCAGCCGCATCGATCGTGGAAGAGGCGCGCGCGCAGCTTGTGGCCTATATTGCGGGCACGCGTCGCGAGTTTTCTTTTCCGGTGGATTGTTCGGCCGGCACGCCGTTTCAGCGGAAAGTCTGGAAGGCGATCACACGGATTCCCTATGGCCGGGTGCGGTCCTATCAATGGGTGGCCATGCGTGTGGGTGGAAAGCAGTATGCCAGGGCGGTGGGGATGGCGCTCGGGGCCAACCCGGTCCCCATCGTGGTGCCCTGTCACCGGATCATCTCGCACGACGGTTCGCTAGGTGGATTTTCTTGCGGATTGCCGTTGAAGCGCCGCCTGTTGAGTTTGGAAGGCACGTTGAATCAACTGCGGAATGCTCAGTGATTGTGGCTGGTTGTCGGTCTGTGAAGGATGATGTATGAAGGTTGTCATTCAACGGGTCACACGCGCGTCAGTTGAAGTGGAAGGCCGGATCATTGGCCGGATCGGCGCAGGTCTCCTGGTGCTGTTGGGTGTCGCGAAGGGGGATGACGAGCGCGACCTGCTGTATATCGTTGAGAAGCTTCAGACCCTGCGGATTTTTGGCGACGAGCAGGGGAAGATGAATCGTACGCTCATCGAGGCCGGCGGAGCGCTGTTGCTCGTCTCGCAGTTTACGCTCCTCGGCGATACCAGCAAAGGCCGGCGGCCAGGGTTCGACCTAGCTGCCCTACCGGAGGAGGCGCGTACATTGTACGAGCAGGCGGTCGGTCGGCTGCGGGCGGATGGTCTGACGGTGGAAACCGGGCTCTTCGGGGCGCACATGCAAGTGGAATTGCTGAATGATGGCCCTGTGACGTTCCTGTTGGACAGCCGGCGAGGAGCATCGGCTCCGACTCTCAAGTCTTGATCGCGGATGCCGATAAGGAATCAGGGAGAAAGTCTGCTTGGGTTGAGCATGGTCTGCTATACTATTTTCAAAGGGCAGGGATTGCCCGGGAGGTCGAGATGGGAAGTCCCGTTTCTCGCAGCCATCCACTCCGACAGCTCTTCGGAGCGTTGACGGAAAAAAGCTTCACCGAACACCTCGGGTGGCCCGATCTGAATGTCACCGAGTACGTCTCCAACCTGCTCGTCGAATTCGCTCACACCGACCAACTCTACAAAATCCAGAATACACAGGGCCGCGCCGTCGATTCCGTCGTCGAGATGCTGTTCGAATCCGAAGTGCTGTTGGAAGCGCAATCCTTCGAGCGGGAGCGCGAAGTGCACCGCCATATCGGCGACTTTACACTCTTCATGACCGGCCTGTTTCCAGAATATCTCCGCCGCCTCAAGAGCGTGGGCCGCATCTACCATAAAGATTTTCTGGTGGATTACGTGAAGACGGGCAAACGCTCGTACGGGTTGGTCGCCGAGTACGGCAGCTACGACCCTGAGCAGGATTCCCCGTTGTTCCGGAAGCTGTCGGAAAATTTCGAGCTGTGTGTGACCGGTTTGGGGTTCGTCCGGTCGGACCTCGATCGTATGCAAGATCCTGCCTGCCGCCGCGTGAAAGATCTCCTGCTGAATTGAAACCATCACGACCGATCCTGCTCATTCACGGTGGCGCGGGACGCCGCGCCATGACCGTCGCTCAAGCCGCCTGCGTCGAGACCGCCTTGGCCGAGGGCCACCGACTACTCATGGCCGGAACCCCGGCGCTGTCGGTCGTGGAAGAAGCCATTCGCCTGCTGGAGGAGTCAGGACTGTTCAATGCGGGGCGAGGCTCGAACCGTCAGCTCGATGGAGTGCGGCGCATGGACGCTTCGATGATGGAAGGGCGCGATCTGCGGGCAGGGGCTGTGGCCTCCATCGAGGGTATCGTCCATCCCATCACTGCCGCGCGGCTGGTGATGGAAAAAACGGCCCATGTGTTGCTGGTCGGGCAATCAGCCTCCCGCTTTGCGGACTATTTCGGATTAGAGCGCGCGCCCCGTGCCAAGAGGACAGCAGGGCCACAGCCCAAGGACTTGAGGCCGCGGGCCGGGCTGAAGCACACGTTGCGCTTGCATCAGGCGATCATGCAGACGGGCCGCCTCCGTGCGCGCAGCTTGGGCAAGGAAACCGTGGGCGCGGTGGCCTTGGATCTCGACGGAACGGTGGCTGCCGGCGCATCAACCGGCGGGGTGGATGTGATGTTGCCGGGCCGGGTCGGCGATACGCCGTTGATCGGATGCGGGGTCTATGCCGATAATGAGGCCGGAGCGGTCTCCATGACGGGATTAGGGGAGAGCATCATTCGAGTGGCCGTTGCGAAAGAGATCAGCGATTTATTGGCGAGCGGCCTGAGTCCGCTGCGGTCGGCAAATCGGGTGCTTCGGAAGGTCGTAGAGCGTATTCACGGCACGGCCGGGGTGTTGGTGCTCTCGCCGGATGGCCGGTTCGCCATTCGACACAGTACGCCGAACATGGTGGCCGGTGTGATCGGGCGCGACGGCCGCCCGCACGTGAAAGGTCGGTTTGCCTAGTCGCGCAAGAGGCTGATACAGTGACCAGAGGTATCAGCGTATGCCGGCACTCTTTCACCTCGCATTTCCTGTCCACGATCTCGCCGCAGCCAAGCAATTTTACGTCGAGGGTCTCGGTTGTGTGCTGGGTCGGGAATCCACCTCCGCCGTCACCTTCGGACTAGCCGGGCACCAGTTGGTCGCCCATCTCTCCACCCAGTCGACAGTGCCGCAGAAGGGCGTCTATCCGCGTCATTTCGGGCTGGTGTTGACGCAGGAAGAAGAATGGCAGGCGCTGGCCGATCGCGCCAAAGCGAAGGGCCTGACGTTTTACCAACAGCCCAGGCGGCGGTTTGCCGGTACCCGCATCGAACATCTCACCTTCTTTCTCCAAGATCCCTCCCGGAATCTCCTCGAATTTAAATACTATCGACACGAGTCGGCGATTTTCGGGGAACGAGACGTAGCGGCAGTCGGGGATGCTGAGTAGCGAATGCTCTCCGCAGCATCGTGCGGACCGTGCTGGTAAAGTTATGGTTCAGTTTTCAGAAGGGGCGAGGTCGTGCGGCTCCGGTGCCTGTCGGTTCGTCGAGAGTGAGCCGGCTCTGCGTCCGTTGCCCCGTTCCAGCCATCGGACGATGTGGTGCTGCCGTCGATTCAAGTAGGCGGTATGGCGGATCGGGTCATACCGGCGCGGGGAGGGAAGAATCGCGGCCAGTAACGCCGCTTCGTCGATCGTCAGCTCCTTGGCCGATTTCCCGAAATGGTGCCGCGCGGCCGCTTCCGCGCCGAATACGCCCTGCCCCCATTCCGCGACATTCAAATACAATTCCAAGATCCGTTCCTTCGTCAAATGATGTTCCAGGGAACGGGTGATGAGGGCTTCGCGAGCCTTCCGTAGCAGGGAGCGTTCAGACGAGAGGTACAGATTCTTCGCCAGCTGCTGGGTGATGGTGCTGCCGCCGCGCTTGAATTCGCCGACTTCCAGGTTGTACAGGGCGGCATCTTTGATGCCTTCCCAATCGAATCCTTCGTGCGCGAAGAACGAGGCATCTTCGGCGGCGACCACGGCGCGCTGAAGGGCGGGCGCGATTCGAGCCAGAGGGACCCAGGAGAATTTGATGTGCAGAGGATGGCCTTGTTCCTTGGCCTGAGCCCGCCGGGCTTCCATGACCGCCGTTTCCGTGGGGTGATGTTTGGCCAGGTGCGAGACGTCCGGCAGCGTCACCAGCCAATACAACGCCAAGGCGGCTGCGGGGAGACCGACCAGGATGGTCGCCCACAACAGCATTCGGCCGAACAGGCTGCCAGTTGACTTGCTCATTCCCGACACTCTATCTATGAGGATACGAGGTGTTGCACCGGTCCGGCCCCTGTCCCCGGAGGTGAACGTACATCCCGCACGTCGGTACGCGGTAGATCACCATGAAATTACTCAGCGCTGAGTTTATCAAAAGTTCGGTCTCCCCAGAACAGTTTCCTCCCGACCGATTGCCGGAAATCGCGTTTGTCGGCCGATCGAATGTCGGGAAGTCCTCGTTGATCAATTCCCTGCTTCACCGGAAGAAGCTGGCCAAGGTCAGCAAGACGCCGGGGAAAACACGCGCCGTCAATTTTTTTACGGTCCGCACCTCGGATCCGAAGCTCTCCCTGCTGTCGCTGGTCGACCTGCCCGGATACGGTTACGCCAAGGTCTCCAAAACCATGCGGGCGCAATGGGGGCCGATGATCGAGCAGTATCTCGAACAGCGACAGTCCCTCGGGGCTGTGATTCTGTTGATCGAGGCACGTGTGTGGATGCCGCAGGATGTGATGACGGTACAGTGGGTCCAGTCTCTGGGGTGCGGCATGATCATCGTCCTGACGAAAGCCGATAAATTGCGGCAAAGCGAGCGGGCGCCCAGCCTCGTTGCCGTGCGAACTGCTTGCGGATTGGGGCCCGAGGTGCCGATTGTGCTGTACTCGGCTGAAACGCATGAGGGGCGGGACGCCTTGTGGGGCGAGATTCGTACGCAGTTTAAAACTTGATCTCGATGTAGGCTTTGTTTTTGAGATCGGCCATCCAGATCTGGTACTGATCCTCGGTCTTCTGCTGAAACACGAGGGATTGAATTTCGGCCTTCACCTGTTCAAAAGGCCGAAACTGACGCGGCTTTTTGTCGTCGACCCGCACGATGTGCAGCCCTTCCGCCGTCTCCACAATGCCCGTGATCTGCCCCACATCCACGGATGTCAGCGCCTGTTCCAGCGCGGGAATCAACTCGCCTTGTCGAACCAGGCCGAGCCGCCCGCCGCGCGAGGCATCCGCGCCGTCGGAAAAGCGCAGGGCGAGATCCTCGAACGGTTCACCTTGCTTGAGGGTTGCCAGGAGCGCTTCGGCTCGTCCATGGGCGGCGGAGAGGCCGTCCGGCGTGCGCGGCTTGATCAGGATTTGGCTGAGTTGGTATTCCTCGGGGTAGGCAAACCGATCCTGGTGCTCCTGGTAGTACCGTTTCATTTCCGAGTCCGCTACCATAATCAGGCCGCGGACTTCGCGGTCGACAACTCGCATTAAGGTCAACTGTTCGCGAATACTTCTGGCGGTGTTCGGGTCGGCGCTGTCGATGGCCTCGCCCTGTTTCTTCATCTCTTCTACTGCCTGCACGACTTCCTGATCGGACACGTCCACACCTTTGTTCCTCGCGGCCTGCAGCTGCAGTTTCCGCTCGATCATTTTCGTGACGCCCATGGCCTCAGCCGTCTTGAGGCGGCGCTCCAGGTCTTCGCCTTTGTACAGCTTGCGCAGCCGGTCTTGCTCGGGAAGCAGGTCGCGCTTCAATTCGGACAGCATGATCAGGTCGGAATTGACGACCGCGACAATGCGATCTTCCAGCTTGGCGGCCTCCGCGTTGGCGATCAGGACGAAGAGTAAGCAGAGGCAGAAAAAGAGCGCGCCTGTGGTCGTGAGCCCGGTCGTGCTGCGAACGAGTCCTGGGGCAGGCCTGCCCTTCTGGGACAAGAAGAACCGGTAGCCATGGAGGCACGTGTGGGCGGACAGCGATTGATCGTTCATAGGGTTGCTGGATTGTACACAATCGAGGCTTCAGAAAGGGAGCGCTCTGGAGATGAAAAACGCGGACGGGTGAAGACGGAGAGTATGCAGGAGGGGAGTGCGCGGGCGGTTACGGGCGCGCTGGTTCATCGGTCACGTAACGAGCTGCGTCGGCCAGGCGGATCGTGGCACCGGTGCGAAGTTCGGCAAACACGTCGTCCAGCCGTTTCCGGCGCTTCTCGGCCAACAGTTCCTGGCGGAGTCGTTCGCGGGTGGCCTGGTCTGCCTGCAGAATTTCCGGCTCCAGGGGGCTGACCTTCACGAGGTAATAGCCCTGCGCGGTCTTGATCGGATCACTGATGACCCCGGGGTGCAGAGAAGGAATCAACGCATCGAGTTCCGGTTCCAGCAGGCCTTTTTTATACGGGCCCAGATCGCCGCCCTTGGCGCGGCTGCGTTCATCGATCGAATACCGCAGCGCGAATCGCGTGAAATTACCGCCGGCTTCGACCTGCCGTTTGAGGTCCTTGGCCGCATAGACGTTCGGCAGCAGCATAATCGACACTTGCACCTTGGGATTGGCCAGGAGCTGATTGGCGTGTTTCCCCAGATAGGCGTCCAGTTCCTCTTTGCTGACTTCGACCTTGGTCTTAATCCGGTCTTTGAGCAACTCATCCAGAATCAGCTGCTCGCGGTAGCGCAGGGTCTTTTCGCGAATCTCATCGGACTGATCCAAACCCTGCTTGCGCGCTTCCTGCATCAGCAGTTCGCGCATGATCAATTCATCCAAAAAACGGCGTTTCCCGCCTTCCTTTTCGTAGCGCGCGCGCGTGGCCTGCGACAGGTCTTCCCAGCGGATGTCGAATTCGGATTGAGTAATGGATCGGCCGTTGATCATCGCGATCACCGGCTCTTCCTGCGGTGGTTCGGTGCAGGCGGCCAACGACCCGAGCGCGCAGAGACCCAGCGCGGCGCTGGTCAATCGTGTCTGCCAGGATGAAATCTGTCGTGTGCGCGGTGGCGTCATGCGGTCGGGGCGGAGCATCCTCTACGAAGGTCAGGTCGAGGCCGTGCGTGGCCCTTGATTGTTGGTACCACAGACGTGGAGGGTTTGCAAGGTTGCGTTGAGTTCTGGAAAGACCAAACTCCAGTCTTCATGCGGTATCTGGAGTTCAAAAGACAGCGGCGACAGAAACCGTAGTCGTTTCTTGTATCGGTCCATCAGGGCTTGCACGGCGGTTTCGGAGACCGTGGCCTTGGGATCGAAGGTGATCACGACCGCATGCGGTTGCTCGACCACAGAGCTCAGCCGGAGTTGCTTGGCCAGCAGCCGGATTTGCATGAGCTCGAACAGACGCTCGACCGGATCGGGCGGATGCCCGTAGCGGTCCTCGATTTCTCCGTGCATCAGCGCAAGGTCGCCGAGTTGTCCGCAGGAAGACAGTCGTTTGTAGAGCGACAGGCGCTGGTGGCTGTCGGCCACATAGTCTTCTGGAATATAGGCGGAGACGCTGAGACGCAGCGTGGGATCCGGTTCTTCCTCCACCACCTGGCCCTTCAGGCGTTGGACCGCCTGTTCCACCATTTGCAGGTAGAGATCGAGCCCGACGGCGGCAATATGGCCCGATTGCTGTTTGCCGAGCAGATTCCCAGCACCGCGAATTTCAAGATCCGCTGCGGCGATGCGGAAGCCCGATCCCAATTCGGTAAACTGTTGGATGGCGGTCAGCCGCTTCTGGGCATCTTCCGAGAGGTTGCCTTCATCCGGCACCAGGAAGTAGGCGTAGGCCTGTTCGCCGCCCCGCCCGACTCGGCCGCGGAGTTGATAGAGCTGGGCGAGTCCGAACGTGTCGGCGCGATTCACGATGATGGTGTTGGCGGTCGGCACGTCGATGCCCGATTGGATAATGGCGGAGGCAATGAGGATATCCGCTTCCCGGTGGAAGAATTTCAGCATCACAGCTTCCAGCGGTTTCGAGTCCATCTGGCCATGGGCCATGACGATGCGGGCTTCCGGCACCAGTTCCTGGAGCCAGGCGCCCATCCGCTCCATGGTCTCCACCCGATTGTGGACAAAGTAGGTTTGTCCGCCTCGACCGAGTTCGCGAAGAATCGCCTCACGGATCGCTTTTTCACTGAAGCGGAGGACTTGAGTGCGGATCGCCAGTCGTCCCGACGGGGGCGTATCGATGATCGAGAGGTCGCGCACACTCGCCATAGTCATTTGTAATGTGCGTGGGATCGGCGTCGCCGTCAGGGTCAACACATCGACCTGGGTGCGCAGTTGTTTCAACCGTTCCTTATGTTTCACACCGAACCATTGCTCCTCGTCGATGATGACAAGGCCGAGGTTACGGAACTTCACGTCTTTTTGGAGCAGCCGGTGGGTGCCGATGAGGACATCGACCAGGCCGGCTTCCGTATCTTTGACGATCGCTTTCGTGTCCTTTGGAGATTGAAATCGTGACAGCAGGGCGACGCGGGTCGGAAAGGGCGCAAACCGTTCGGCGAAGTTATCGTAATGCTGGTGTGCGAGCAGCGTGGTCGGCACCAGCACGGCCACCTGTCGATTTTCCTCGACGGCCTTGAACGCGGCTCGCATCGCCACTTCGGTCTTGCCGTAGCCCACGTCGCCGCACACGAGGCGATCCATGGGCTTGGTCGAGGCCAGGTCGTTGGCAATGTCTTCGATTGCTTTGCGCTGATCCGGCGTTTCTTCGTATTCGAAGGCCGCTTCAAACTCGTGGTAGAGCATGCTGTCTTTACCGTACGAGGTGCGATGAACCAGCTCGCGGTTGGCGTAAAGATCGACGAGCTCGTGCGCCATTTCTTCGATGTCTTTTTTAACCCGCGCGGTCGTCTTGGCCCAACTGGTGCCGCCCAGGCGGTCCAGGCGGGGTACGTGGGCATCCGCTCCCGCGTATCGTTGGACCTGGCTGAGCCGATCGAGCGGGACATAAAGCTTGTCGGTTCCGGCGAATTCCAGCACCAGAAAGTCGCTGTCGAAGTCCTGCACCGAGAGCCGACGCAGCCCCTGATACTTCGCGATGCCGTATTGCATGTGCACGACGTAGTCGCCGATGTTCAGATCTTCCAGCGAGGAGAGGAAGGTGGCGGCTTTGCTCTTGGGCTGCGGTTTGTGCCGGGCGCCCTTCGCGAAGAGCTCTTCTTCGGTCAGGACCACCAGTCGCAGATCGGGAGAAAGAAAACCAGCCGAGACTTCGCCGTTCAAGACTGAAAACGGCGCCTTTTGCGCGCCGCCGGCCGAGAGCGCCGAGGGCTTCCATTCCACAGCCGGTCGGTCGTGTTCGCCAAATAACGCCAGCAGGCGTCCGACTTGGCCTTGGCTGCGGGCCACCAGGACGACGGGTCCGCCTTCGCGCAAGCGATCAAGCATCTCCAGCGTATGGCTGAACGCGGTGCCGCGTTGGCCCAGTCCCACGCTGGCGGGGGTTTGAGCCGGGCAGGTCAGGACCGGGTCCCAGCTCGCGTCCGGTGCGGTGACCGGCTCAAGCGCGAGCGTGGCGTAGCCTTGGGTCGAGGCGAGAATCTGGTCCCAAGTGAGGTACAGGTTGTCCGGTGTCGGGTAGGGATTCGGATCTGTGCGATCTTCGTGACGCAGGAATCCTTCTTCGATAGCCTGCCAACATTCCTCCGTGTGAGCTTTCAGCGTGCCGGGTTGATCCAGGACGAGCACCGGCGGCTGAGGGAAATAGTCGAGGAGGCTGTCCATGGTCCCGTAGACCGATGGGGCATGCCATTCGGCGTCGGCGGCCAGGGGCGCGAGGGCATCGGGCGCGTCCTCGGGGCGAATCAATTCGCGGGCCGGCAGCACCCAGGCCTGTTTGATCTTGTCGGTCGATTTTTGTGTGGCCGGATCGAAGAAGCGGATCGACTCGATCGTGTCGCCGAGAAACTCCACCCGTAGGGGGTCGGCATAGGCGGTCGAATAGATATCGACGATCCCGCCGCGAATGCTGAACTCACCGGGAATTTCTACCACCGATCCCTTCCGGTAGCCCAACCGCAACAGGCTGGAGACGAGCACTTCCCGCTCCAGGGAACCATTCGGTTGAAACTGCAAAATCGCGTCGGTGAAAACCAGCGCCGGCAGCACCCGCTGCGTTAAGGCCGGGATGGAGGTGAAGAGCACCGTGCGCGCCGTGGTGCAGAGGCGGTTGAGCGTCTGCATGCGGCGGGCCACCAGATCGATGTGGGGGACCGTCGATTCATAGGGCAGCGTCTCCCATTTCGGGAACAGCGCCAGGTCGTCTCCGGACTGTCCGCAGAGCGTTCTAAAGAACAGCGTATCGCGATAGAGGCGCTCTGCCTCGTCATCGTTTTTGGCGACGATCAGCCAGGAACGGTCGGCCAGGGGCTGAGACGGCAGGCTGTGCGTGAGGAGCGCCAAGCCGAAGCCGGCGGTCGAGCCATGCAACCCCATGAGGCAGGGCTTGCCTGAGCCACTGCGAAGGGCTTCTCGCGCCGGCGCGAGCCACTGAGTCAGATGTAAGGGGATCAGGGGAGGCACAATATCCTTAGCAGGATGGTGAAAAAGTCGGCCAGCTTCGTTCTCGCATCGCGCAGAGGCTCAACGTACAGCACAGAGTACGCTTCGCCTCTTTGCTCGCTGCGGCCTCGCTGGACGAATTTTTTGACCATCCTGCATTTTTTGATTGTTCTGACAACTGAAGTTCATCAGCGGTCTTTACGCTGTCGTGGAGCGAATACGTTGCACCAGGGTGGTCGTCGACACTCCGGGAACGAGTGGAATGGTCTGGACGCGGCCGCCGCGGGCCTCGACCGTCTCCCGTCCCACAATCCGGTCAACGGACCAATCTCCACCTTTGACGAGAATATCCGGCTGGAGGGTTGCGATGAGGGCGCCGGGGTCCGGTTCCGAAAAGGTCACCACATAGTCTACGCAGGCCAGTGCAGCCAGAACCTCGGCTCGCTGGGCATCGGGCACAATGGGACGATCGGTGCCTTTGTTCAGGGCGCGCACGGACTCGTCGGAATTCACGCCGACCACCAGCACATCACCCAGATTGCGAGCCGCTTGCAGGTAGCGGATATGGCCGATGTGCATCAGGTCGAAGCAGCCGTTTGTGAAGACGATGCGTTGTCCCTGCCGACGGCGCTCTTCCAGTCGTGAGGCAAGTTCTTGTCGCGTGGTGACTTTGGTGTGCATCGTGGTCTCGCCTGCGAAAAACTCATCTTAACAGGATGTGGAAAAAGTCTGCCACCACGAATCCACGACGGCCTTACCGCAATCCGGTGGTCAGTTTTCCGTGCGACGTCCCCGCTTCTTTGGGCTGTCCCCGCCCTGTGGAAGTCCTCCCAGTCGAACCACGCCGGTGCCGTGTTGCTGGATCAACCGGTCGAGTATGGCGACCGCGTCGCGCTGCCGCCGGTCGAACAAGGGTTCAGGAGCAGGAACCAGATCCGACAGCCCGAGGCCCACCAGGCGATAGCGCGATCGCGGCTGCAGCAGTTCGGCGAGGGCGAGGCGGATGTCCGGCCACATATCCGGATCGTAGTTCACCGGTGACGAGAACTTCCGTTGCCGCGTGGTGATGCGAAAGTGCGAATCCTTCAGCTTCACGGTGAATGACCCGGCGGCCAGACCCTCCAGCCGGAGATCGTGCGTTAACGTTTCGAGAAATCCGTGGATGATCGGTTCCAGCAAGGCCGGATCGTTGGTGTCTTCGTCGAAGGTGGTCTCATGGCTCATACTCTTGGCCTCGCGATCGGCCACCACGGGATCGGAGTCGTGGCCGCGAGCGAGTGATTGAAACGCCGCCAGCCGCGAGCCAAGCAGGCGGATGAGGGATTGTTCGAAGCGGGGTTCGAGCAGATCGCCGACGGTGTGAATGCCCAGGCGCTCGATGGCTTCAGTGGATTTGGGACCCATGCCCGGCAAGGAGCGAATCGGCAGCGGGGCGAGGAACGCCGCTTCCGAGCCCGGTTCAATCACGGCGAGCCCGTCGGGCTTATGCGCATCGGCGGCGATCTTGGCGACGGTCTTGCCGGACGCCAGGGCAATGGTGCAGGTCAGGCCCGTGACGCGGGTAATGTCGATTTTGAGCGCCTGCCCCAACTCACGCGGATCGGGATGCCGCGTTTGCAATCGGGTCGTATCCGCGTAAAACTCATCGATACTTGTCCACTCGGTTTCCGGGAAAAACCGGTCGGTGATGTCCTGAAGCTGGCGGTGCAAACGCGTGTATAGCGGCCGGTCAGGCGGTACGAGAACGAGCTGAGGGCAGAGCCGCATGGCCTGAATGGTCGGCATCGCCGATCGCACCCCGAAGCGACGCACCTCATAACTCGCCGCTGCCACAATGCCGCGAGGCGGAGGCCCGCCCACGGCAACCGGTTTGCCTGCCAGCGACGGATCAGCGAGAACGGCTGCCGACGCAAACATGGCGTCGATGTCGCCGAAGAGAATTTGTCGGGGCCATCGTCCGGACATCGATGTCCTACACGGGGGTGAAGGGAAAGCCGAGCTGAGGACCTGCGGCAGATGTGTGGGCCGGTTCCGCTGTAGAGGCGGGTACCACGGCAGGCAGTTCGCGGAGCGGCCCCCGACAGGCGCCGCAGAAGTGGCGTCTCGGTTGAATAGTCCGGCGTTGTCGTTGATAGAGGCAGCCGCAGTGCTGGCAACGCCAGGCATATTTGGCCAAGGCAGCCACTTCTTTTCCCAGCGAGTGATAGATCGTGATGCCCAGGCCGTCGCGATTCATCTGGTCCATCATGCGACGAAAATCGGCACCATGATTCGGGCGACGCTTCAAGATATCGTACTGCCACTGGTGAATCATTTCGTGCGCCAGGGTCATGACGGTTTCGTGGCTCGGCTCCGGATTGTTGGGTTTGAGCAGCACCGCCGACAGTCTGATGCAGCGCCGTCTGGTTGGTGCCTCGGTGGTGCGCGTGAGTGGTTGTCGGGGTCCGATCCGGCAGACAAACATCCCGGCTGAGGAGGTCAGTCGGCGGCTCCATTCAATGGGAATCGGGGGTAAGGTGCCCTGAAAATAGCGGCGATTGAGGTCGGTCCAGATTGTGAGCAGCGGTTCCGGAGAGGGTGACATGGCACTCACAACATGATCGTGATGTTGAATAGTCGAGCGAAAGCTGAATGGCCAGAGTCAGCGGCCGGACAATTCTTCAATGACTGCGGCGGCCAACAGCGGCACCATGATCTCGTGATGGCCGGTCAATGCGTATCCCTTGCCGCCTTTCTGGGTTGGGCGGCGCACGACATTGGTCATGGGGCGATAATGCGTGAGGAAATCCATATTGACCGTGGTGATGTTCGTCAACGGATGACCAAGGTTGCGTCCGAGCGAGACGGCTTTCAGGAAGACCTCCGGCAGGATCACGGCCGACCCCAGATTGAGATAGACCCCGCCTTCCATTTCGGAGACAACCGCTGCCAGGCGGCGAAAATCGAGCAGCGAACCCGCCCCGATCGCGGCGCCGTCGGCTGACGGATGCATGTGAATGATGTCGGTCCCCACAGCCACGTGCACGGTGACGGGAAGGCCCAGCCGGAAGCCGGTGGCCAGCAGGCTGGTGGCGCGATGCGGAAACAGTTGTTTCCGTCGATGAATATAACTGCCGAGCGATTCGCCGAGCCCCTGGCCTTCTTTCATGCCCAGGGTGATCGCTTCATTGAGCATGCGGCCGGTTTCTTCCGCCATGCCGAATCGGCCGGAGTCGATCTCCGCGTCCACTTCCTCGGACGTGTGCCCCATAAACGCGAGTTCGAAGTCGTGGATGATCACGGCTCCGTTCATGGCGAGAGCGGTGACGATGCCGCGTTCCATCAGATCGACAAGGAGCGGGCCGAGCCCGACTTTCACCACATGGGCGCCCATGCCGACGATCACCGGCTTGCCGTTGCGATGGGCTTTGGCAATGGCCTTCGCGACTTCGCGCAACGTCTTGACCGCCAGGATATCGGGGAGCGAATCGAGAAACCGGGCGAACGAGCGACCCTTGGTCCAGACCTTGGCAAAGTTGGAGACCTGCACCTTGCTGTGTCGGCGCTGGAGCGGATAGGTCTTCAGGCGCGACGCATCGATCGGCCGGATGATCGCGGGGGGCGTCGATGCTGCAGTGGGGCGCTTACGCCGGGTTGGCAAGAACGTGATCCTCAATGAGTTCGCAGAGCACATGGCCCAGGGTGATGTGACTTTCCTGAATGCGGGCGGTCAGCGTGGAAGGCACGACGAAGGCGTAGTCCACCATGCCGGCCAGTTTGCCGCCGGTTCCGCCGGTCCAGGCGATCGTGGTGAGGCCCAGGGCTTTGGCCGCCTCGACCCCTTTCAACACGTTGGGGGAGTTGCCGCTGGTGCTGATCGCAATCGCCACATCTCCACGCTGCCCGTGTGCCTGAACCTGACGGGCGAACAGCTCCTCGAAGCCGTAGTCGTTGGCGATGCAGGTGATGGCGGCAATATCCGTGGCGAGGGCAATGGCCGGCAACGGGGCACGTTCGCGCTTATAGCGGCCGACAAACTCGGCGGCGATGTGCGCGGCATCGGTGGAGCTGCCGCCGTTGCCGAAGAGCAAGACTTTATGTCCGGCCTGAAACGCGCCGCCGATGAGCTGTGCGACCTGTACGATTCGGTCGGCATGGTCCCGCGCGAAGCGCCGCTTGATCTCGGCGCTGTCGTCGAAGGCCTTGATGGCAAATTCTTTCATCGTCCGGAATTGTAGGGAAGCCCCGAGTCACTGTCAAACGACCGCAGACGTCTTTTACTTTCCCGGAGATGTGGGCGAAGACCGTTTCGTGATCATGTTCATCGCCAGCGTCAGCATCGACCCGACATCCGAGACGTTGGCGGGGAGCACGAGGGTGTTGCTGGCTTTGGCCAGTTCCCCGAACTTGGTGATGTACTGCTCGGCGACGCGCAGCTGCACGGCTTCGTAGCCGCCCGGAATTTGCGTGGATTCGGCGACTTTGCGGAGTCCGTCTGCCGTGGCGCCGGCGATGGCCATAATCGCGGAGGCTGCGCCCTCGGCCTCGTTGATCTGCTGCTGTTTCTTCGCCTCGGAGGCCTTGATGACCTGCTGCTTCTCGCCTTCCGCCTGGTTGATGGCGGCGTCGCGTTCGCCCTCGGAGGTCAGAATCACCGCGCGTTTTTCCCGTTCGGCCCGCATTTGTTTTTCCATCGCGGCCAGCACGTCTTTCGGCGGCGTGATGTTCTTGATCTCGTACCGCAGCACCTTCACGCCCCAGGGTTCCGTCGCCTTGTCCAGCTCATTCACAACCTGGCTGTTGATATTGGTGCGCTCTTCGAAGGTGCGGTCGAGTTCGATTTTGCCGATCTCGCTCCGGAGGGCGGTCTGAGCCAGCTGCGTGATCGCAAAGCGATAGTCGCTGATGCCGTAGGAGGCTCGCTGCGGATCCAGCACCTTGGAATAGAGAATGCCGTCGACGCCGACCTGTACGTTGTCGCGCGTGATGCAGATCTGTTCGGGAATATCGATGGCGGTTTCTTTCAGCGAGTGTTTGTACTGCACACTGTCGAGGAACGGCCACAGGATGTGGAACCCCGCGCCGAGTGTCCGTGAGTACCGGCCCAGCCGCTCGACGACGTAGGCGCTCTGTTGCGGCACGACACGCGCGGTTTTCGAGATGACGAGCAGGACGAGGCCTGCAAGAAAAATGACAACCCAGAGTCCGCCTGGCATTCCGCTATCCTCCATGATGGTGCGACCTCATTCAGGTTTGATCCACAGGGTGATGCCGTCTACGCGATCCACGAGGCTGCGTTGTCCTTTGAGCAGCGGCTTGTCGCCGGCGTTGTGCGCATTCCAGGTGCTGCCCCGGCATTCCGCCTTGCCCGTGGCGCCGGGAGGAAGGTCGTCCAGGACGATGGCGGTTTCGCCGCCCATGGTATCGACCGATGAGACGTTGCCCCGGTCGGCCGTCATGAGACGGCGGAGCGGGGGACGAAGGATGACGAGGGAAGCGACCGAGAAGACCGAAAACAGGAGCCAGGACATCCATTCACTGTGAATCATGCCCAGGCCGACCAGCGCGCCGACAACCAGCGCCCCGATACCGAAGAACAACATGTAAAACCCGCCGGGTGTGACGATTTCGCTGCCGAGCAGAAACAGTCCCAGAAAGGCCCAGAGCCACCAGGTCATCGCACCTCCTCAGCCGTCACGGGCAGCGGGGTTGTCTCGTGATTCACGCGGAAGTCTATGCGTCTTTCCCGGGACCGTCAAGAACTGTGAGGAAAGCGTCGTTCGTTGAAGCAGCCGGAGTGCAGTGGTATAGTCCGCGGTCATGCCTGCGGATACTCCTGTCAAAGCGCTCATCCTCGCCTTCACCGACGCGCCGTCGCTCGCCGCGTATGTGATCAACCGGCTGCAGCCGGAATTGCTCTGCTTTTTCGTGCCGGAATCGGCGAAGACGCTGGTTGAGGAGGCGGTGCAACCGCTCGTACAGCAGATGCCGAAGCGCTGGGACTGGGTGGTGACGCCCGATCCGGCCGATGTCATTGCCTGTCATCAGGCCCTGTCACGATCTATTCACGACCTCTTTCGAAATTGGGCCGTGCAGGTGGGCGAGGTGGTGGTCGATTTGACCGGAGCGACTCCCGCCATGGCCGCGGCGCTGGCGACGGTGAGCCAACCCTGGACGTCGCGAGTCATCAGTCTGGTCGATGCGGAGGGCCGCGAAGAGGGTGAGGCGATCGCGATCGGCGGGTTGGCCAAGTATTGGCTGCAAGGCAATCCCTGGGATGAGTCGGCGGTCGTGGTGCGCCGTGAGGCCAGCGACGCCTTTAATCATGGTTCATTCAGGGCCGCAGCCACCCTGTTTCATACGCTGGAAGCTCGCGTGAGCGGGGGACAGAAACCCCTGTATCGTGCCTTGGGCGAATTGGCGTTGGGGTACGGGTTGTGGGAGCAGTTTCACTACCGCCAGGCATGGGACAAGCTGAAGACCTCGTTGAAGGCGCTCGATATGGCGTCGCTCTGGGGCGGGCCGCCGGGGTTAAAGGCGCTCCTGCCGTTCATTAAAGCCAATAACGGATTTTTGGAAAAGCTGGTACTGGATCCCGCCGACGTGAAGGAAGGGGTAGTGCTCGATCTGCTCGCGCATGCCCATCGTCGTGCCCACGTGGACCATGACCATGAGCGGGCCATGGTGGCGCTCGTGCGCGCAATGGAAGCCTGCGCCCAGCGGCAACTGTTCAAACAGTACAAGATCAAGACCTGGGATGTGCAGCCGGAGCAATTGCCTGACGCGATGCGCGACACCTGCCGCACCTGTTACCTCGATGATGTGGACGGGAAGTATAAGCTCCCATTGCAAAGCCAGTTCCGGGCCCTGGCCGGTCTTGGCGATCAAATGGGGCAGGCCTTTCTTCGCGATTGGCCCAAGATGAAGCCGCTGCTCGACGCCGCCAACCATGCGGTGTTGGGCCACGGGTTTGAGGCCATCAAATCCGAGCGGGTGCAGCAACTGTCCGATGTGGTCATGAAACTCACGGGCGTGAACGAGTCCTCGTTGCCGAAGTTTCCGGTTCTCAATCTCTAGCCGACGATGGAGATTCGCATTTACTACGAGGACACCGATTGCGGCGGGGTGGTGTACTACGCCAACTATCTGAAGTATTTCGAGCGGGCGCGTACGCGGTATCTCGAAGAGCGGGGCCTGTCGGTTGCAGAGTTACGGGACGGCGGGACGCAGTTTATGGTCGTGCATGCAGAACTGGACTATCGGTCACCTGCCCGCTATGGTGACACCTTAACCATCGACACGAACCTCGCGGCGGTGGGCCAGGCTTCTCTCACCTTTGCCCATGTCATGAGAGAACGGACGAGCGGGCGCGTGGTGGTCGAAGGCTCGGCCAAACTGGTGACGGTGGATGACAACTTGAAAGTAAAGCGGCTCGACAAACCCACCTTGGCTGCGCTACAAGGACCTCCAGACACGAGGAGCTAATGGATAAACTCGGCACATGGCTGGCAGTGACTGGTGTGGCGATCGGTTTCGTCGTCCTCGCCTGGTTGCTCTTTTCCGATAATCCCGCCGACAAGAAAAAGAAGAAACCGTAAGCCCTCCTCGCCTCTCCTCCCGCAAAGGCATGTTCCCACCGTTGTTGCAGCGCCTATTCCCTATCTCATGGGCGGAATGACGACGCGTCGAGCAACGAACGTAATTTCCACCCACGTTCGGACGTTGAGGCTACCAACCGGTGTCATTGACTCAAGGCTGGGCTGCGACCTGGGGCGGGTGGAGCAGGCTGTCGAGAGCATTATTCACCAGCGTCGCAACGATGCGGTGGCCGCGTTCATCCGGATGGGCGAGGTCGAGGTAGAGACTCGCGTCCTGGGCGAGGACCTGACCCACTTCGACGACGACAGCGCCATGCCGGCGGGCAACGGCTCGCACGATGTCGTTGTATTCACTGTCGAGGCGGAGCGGCCTCCCGCCGTGGGTCAGTTTCCAGGCGGGGAGGGTGAGGCTCGCCGTGATCGTCGCTTCTTCTGACGCCCCGCGCTGTTCCAGGACCACGGCGAGGTATTTCCTGGCGAGATCCGAGAACCAGTTGTCCATGTTCACGGCAATCCGCAGTTCCGCTTCGGCCTGTGCCTGCCGTCCGGCATTCAGGTGGGCGATGCCTGCCCGCAGATGTTCGGAGTGAGCCGGATTATCCTGAAACGCAACGAAGACCAGCGGCACGTGCCGTTCCTGGCAGAATCGTGCGATGCGCTCAAGATTCTGCCGATACTGGTCTGGCGAGACCCGGGTCGGCGCTGTTCTTGCGTCAACGGTCGTGCTGCCGTCGCCGCTTCGTTTCATGAGGTGTAATCTGATCAGCAGGTGCTGGAGGCCTCGGTACAGATAGATCTTCTCTCTGAAGTCCATCCGATGCAGCAGTGCCTCCCGCTCGAATTTTTCGTGGCTGTCGGTGGCCGCTTCCGAGGGCACCACTCGACGATCGTTGAAACTGAACGAGGCGATGACGACATCCGGGCGGACGCGGTCGAAATATTTGAGCAGTGCCGTATACCCCTGGAAAGAGCTGTATCCGCTTACGCCCAGGTTGATCACGTCGGCATCCGGGCGCAGATCGTCCAGCACTTCCGGGTACGCATTACGGGTCGGCACACCCCACCCGAAGGTATTGGAGTCGCCGATCGCAAGGATACGCTTGTGGGTCGTATCGCCGATCTGTGCCGTATCGACGGCGAAGAGCCCCTGCGCATCGAATTCACGCAGGTATCGAGCGGGCTCATGCCGATGCATCTCTCCCGCAACGAGCCCCTTGAAGTGCGGGCGACGTTCCCACCCCAAATCCGGCGTGTATCGATACCAGTCAGGCTGCTCCGGGGCCAGATCGGCCTGCGCCGTCAGCAGGGCTCGCGATACCCCTTCAAGGACCAGTAAGCCGGTCAGTGTGAGCGCCACGCCGATCAGGGCTGCGGTCAGACGAGACTTCATGCACAGACTCCGATCGTTGCGGAGTTCCTCCAAGTCATGAACGCCTTGGGGCGGAACTGCTTGGCGGAACCAGGAGGGAAAGCGTTTCGAGTTCGGTCTAAGGGCAATCGATGCTGTGACTTAGTATTGAGGAAGAGGCGAGACTTGCCAAGCAAAGCGTAAAGTTTTGCAGGGGCGGGGACGGGCGGGTGGTTTATCCCAATCTGAGTGGAGGGACCCTCCCCATGGAAGGTTGAAAGAAGGCAATGGCCCGCTGTTCCCGCTAGCCCGGACTATTCATGAATAATCGGGGCTAGGGAGGCGCGGTGAGATCGGTCTCGATCCAGGTGATGTAAAACAGGGCCGTGTACTGATCGTAGTGTGTACGACCGATGATCGTGGCGGACGATCCTTTGTATGCGCCGGTGAGATTGTCGAAGACATCGAGGTGGAATCTGGCATAGCCGCTTTGGGCCTGAAGCTTATACAGCGTCAGCTCAGGAAGGGCAAAGGGAACGACCACGCTTTGGATGGGCGGCATGCCGACAAACGTCAGGCCCTGCATGGTGCCGAGCGCTTCGATGGCCACACGGACGAGGTAGGCAGGATGATCGTCGCGTTTGCGAATACGATAGCCCATCCGGCCGAGCGCCACCGCGACCGTATCCCGGACGAACAGGAAATCCACGGTGGGATCCTGCACCGTGCCGGAGGTTTGGTCACGCATGTTTAATCGCCCGCGATCGATGTAAAACCCGCTGACTTCCAGATGCAGATCGGCCTGCGCCGGAAGCGTCAGTGTGAGATTCGTCAAGGCTTGATCCACGGCTCCTGTCAGCAGCAGTTGCTCCACCGCCGTCCGCGGCGTACGCGAAATCTCCTGCTCGATGGCACAGCCGGCACAGAACAGTGAGAGGGCAAGCCACGTGCCTGTGATTCGCCATTGGCGGCAACCAGTCCTGTCTTGGAATAATCGAACGGTCATGTCATGAATCCTAGCGCGCCGGTGCTGTTCCAGCCGGATGAGATAGTGCCCCTGCACCGACCTGTTTTCATTCGCCCAGCAATGTTTTAACCAGGTCTTCCATGCCCTCGGCCCATAGGCGGTACCCGCGTTCATTGGGGTGCAAGGCGTCCGGCATGACCTCCTCGGAGAGGCGTCCTGCCTTGTCGAGGAAACGCGGGCCCAGGTCGAGGAAAAACACGTGGCGCTGGTCGGCGAAGGCCCGCAATCGTTCGTTGACGGCCTGGTTCACGCGACGCAGTTGGTCGTTGGCGGACTGGCCTCTGGGAAACACCGCCAATAACAAGATTTTGGTTTGCGGCAAGCGAGTGCGTAACGTAGTCAGAATCGCATGGACTCCGGCAGCGGTCTCTTCCGGGGGATCCTCGCGCCTGGTCGCGTTATTCGTTCCGATCATCACGATCGCCAGTTTGGGAGTGATGCCGTCGATTTCACCATGTTGGAGCCGCCAAAGGACGTTGTCGGTCTGATCGCTGTTAAATCCCAGGTTCACCGCCTGACGGCGTCCGTAAAAGGTATCCCAGACCCGGCGGCCATCCTCTTCCCATCCCTGCGTGATGGAATCTCCGATGAACAACAGATCGACAGGTCCTTGCTGAATGCGGGCCACGGCGCGCGCATGACGCGCAGACCACCAGGATGCGGTCTGTGGGGCAGGAATCGTGGCCTTGATCTGTTCGGCGGAGACTGAGGCGGGCCAGATGGAGAGGAAGGCAAACCCAAGCAAGAAGGGGAGAAAAGACAGGACAAGGGATGGGCGACGGCGCATACGGACCCTCCAGCGATGATCTGTGATTCTTATCGCACGAATTGCGTCAGATCAAGCCTGTGCGCTCGCGCCGAGGGCCGGTGGTGCACACACATCTCACGCGAGGTCATCGGTTAGGTCAAGGCCTCACTGCAGGCTCTCTGCGTTATCCCTGGCAACAGCCCTCGTGGTCGGTTGTCGATTTTATGGAGGATGCCGGTTGCGCCTCCAACGCGACGGACGGAACCCCATCGTCCGCCTCCGGCGTGAGCACGAGTGTCTTGAGGCGCGCCCAAGGAAAGGCAGCACCCGGATCGCTACGCCGGGCTGGGTCCAGCTTCGCGTGCGAGACGACATATTTCAGGTTGGGATATTTGGCCCAGCAATAGCGCACGATCTGCGCGGTGGCGTGGATTTGCCAGTCGGAAAATCGATCGCTGCCGGCCTGACGGTTGACCACCTCGATCCCGAGCGACCAGTGGTTGACCTTGTCGGCGCCGTCGTTGATGCTCGGGTGTGAACAGGAATTCCTGACGTGCCAGGCAGCCCTGGCCTCCGGGGCACAGGCCCAGACCAATTGCCCATGCTGCGGCTCATCTTCATCCGGCAGCAGCCAGTGAAACGACGCCTTGCCTTCCTTCATCACGGAGACGGCTCCGGCCGAACTCGAACCGGCGGTCGCATGAATGACCAGCGCTTTGATGCCTAAGATGGCGTCGAAGATGCGGCTCGACGTGCTGGTTTCCCAATAGGCTTGAATGCCGGGGTACCAAACTTCGTTGAGCATCACATCGGATGGGCGCCCTCGTTGCGGCAGGTTGAATTGATAGGTGACGGGATTGGGCATGGTGGCTTCTCCGTTGGACTTCCCCCGCGTCTCACACCTCTGAGACTGAACCCTTGCGCAGCCTCAGCACGAGGTGGTGGCGAGAGAATGCAAATGGGACTGATCCCCCGTTGCCGTGGATCTCTTCACGACACGGCTCGGCAATGCGTATAGCATAAACGGAGAGAACTGTAAGGAGTCCGACAACGTTTTGTTTCATCATCATTCGCCGGCGTCGGTCACCAAACGACGATCTGAGAGCGTGAGTATCATTCTGACGACGAGTCCGGCCAGGCTGACGTAGAAGCCGAAGGTGAGCCACAGCTTGATGATCGTCGCACAGTTGGAAATCCGGACCCACAGGCTCTGAATACGACCCTCAGTCGAGGGGAGGTAATGGCGGAGCTGCACCAGTTGAATGAGGTGTTCCGTCCAGTCGGCCGTCAGTATCATCGCAAGCGGCGCTGCGATCCATGCGGGGTGGAACGGGTGCCCCAACGTCGCCCAGACCCACCAGAGACTGCCTGCGAGTGCTCCTCCATGCGCGACCGGAAACAGGAAGTCGAGGGTCAGGTGCTTCTCCGCTGCCCAGTGGCCTACGAACGTGAGCCAGTTCCGGTATTCCGCAACGGCGATTGTTTTATATCGGAACCAGCGCCGGTTCATCGGCTCGGGTGTGTCTTGTGTCCCGCCGATCGGCTGACGGATCGCGGCAGCGCGCCCGGTTGCATGAGACGGGAGATGGTCGCCGCCGAACAAAACTGCGACCGGGAAGCCAGGAGTGAGGAGAGCGTTGAGTGTCACAGATGCCATGATGTGAAGCTCCAGTCTCTACTATTTCAATGAGCAAAACCGATGCCGGGGTGTGATGAGAAGAGCCGCATTGAGGGATACCGATTCTGAGCGGGATAAGCGAAGCCGCAAAGTGGAAAGGTCTGTGCGGGGTACGCAGATCGGTATCAGAAGGGATACTCTGTCGTATCAAAAGGGATACGGCGTCGGAAAAAAGAGGTGGGAGAGTGAATCGATTCGGGTCCGGATCGGCAAGAGAGGTCGAGAGTTTCAGATCAGTCCAGCGGGCGGCGGTAAAACTCTAACGGCGGAGCGAGGTTGCTTTCGAACGACAAGCTTTCGCCGTCCAGGCGGTACCGGGTCGAGGCTTCAAATGCCCTGATAAACGAGGCTTCAAACTCCATATGCCGGGGCTCGCAGGCCATACGGGTGGTGATGCCTCGAAAGACCTTCACCTCTCCCCTGCGGGGCCCGAAGACGATGGCTGCACTATAACGATTGCAGCCGGCATGGCCCGACACTCGTCCATCCTTGAACGAGAGGATCACGGGTTCTCCGTCGTCGCCGTAGGGAACCGAACGATCACCCCAATGTGTCAGCTCCCATCGATTGTTTTCGGCGCGTCGAGTCATGTCCTCCGGTGAAGGCGACGAGACGCAGGATGCCAGTAGCAGTGCGGCACACATTGCGAGCGAAATATGAAAGAAGTGTGTTGGCATGCGGCGGTCCTCCAGTCAAAAATTCCTGAATGATGAGTTCGTCGGGAGATGAGATGACGGCCGTTCGTGATCCGCGTCGATGATGCTCGTACAGCAGCGGCCTAGGACTGAGTGCCGCGGGTATCAGTGAACGTCAATCGGTTTCCAAAGGGGTCGGTCACCGACATGTCATGACTGTCCCATGGGGTCAGGTCGATGGTCGGCCGGGCGTATCGATACTGTTTCGCCGCAAGTTGCCGCTGGAAGGCGTCCAGACCGGTCGTTTCGATCCGCATGGCCGCCCCGGGACTGCAGTCGCCATGATGCTCGGACAGATGCAGAATGCAGCGATCTTTCGAGATCTGCATGTAGAGCGG
>OBID01000121.1_pt1 | contig 34048 bp, 22 predicted proteins | sample 1519781 | NCBI WGS metagenome assembly OBID01 (sample SAMEA3991478, study PRJEB22521) | metagenome | biome: anthropogenic terrestrial biome; feature: sewage plant; material: sludge | place: Sweden | collected 2012-09-26 | reverse complement strand
CCAAACTTCCTTTTCCCCGACCTTACAACCTTTCGACTCCCTGGGTTGCCTCACCGGTAAATGTGCCTGAATTGCCGGGTTCAGTACCAAAAATGTCGGATCGCATTTCACCCAATATTTGAAAGCCTGAGACATGTGTTCTGAACCTGGCGTGAATACCCACTACAAAAGCATCAAATTGCTCCGGAGTCAACCAATAATTGGCATCAGTGATGCTGCTTACAGGGGCTAGATCCAGATCATCTGTACAGGATGGATTCAAAGTAAAAATCAGCCCAAAAAATATATATGGAATTAATTTTTTCATTTTTGTTTTCTTTATTGATGATGAATTAGAATGAAGCTTGCAATCCGAATACGAATGACTTAGGTGTAGGGTAGGTGCCTACGTACACACCCCCGCTACTATACGCAGGTTCAGGAGTCAGTCCTGAAAACTTAGTCATATAAACCAAATTATTAGCATTGATATATAGCCTCGCCTGTGAAAGCACTTTGGTGCCGGATAATAAACTTTTTGGAAGATCATATGACAAAGTAATTTCACGAATGGCCAGGTAATTACCCTTTTCATAAAAGTGACTGTTATTACTGTTTAATGCGGTAGAAGCATTATTGCCACGGGTATAATTTTGTTTACCATTGGGTGCAGTGACCTGATCTGCAAAATAAACTTTGGGGATATCGGTGTTGGTATTGGTCGGAGACCAAGCTCGATTTTGCCAATCGATGTAATTAAAAGTACCCTGGTAGTTACCCAAAGTTCGTGCTACGAGATCATTGTATATGGTATGGCCGGTGGCATATTCAAATCGGGTATATAGTGAGATGCCTTTGTAGCCAAGGTTGCTTGTAAAACCTCCAGTCCATTTTGGGTTAATATTACCGATTTTGATCTGGTCCCTGGAGTCGATAGTATCATTTTTATCCACATCTCTCCAGTTGACATCTCCCGGGGTTATTTTATTGGTCCCTGTATTATTTCTCTCAGGCCCACTGATACGGGCTACTGCATCATATCGGTTGCCTGCGATGGCTGCTACCTCAGCATCATCTTTAAATATGGATACCTGTTCATAGGCATAGATATCCCCTAATGACCGGCCTTCCTGCAGACCTCCTACCCATATTACTTGTTTTGAGACAGGGTCATATACCTGCAATCCGCCTTGCCTGTTATTCTCATTGCCATTAAATGGTAATTGAAGTATTTTGTTTTTCACCAAAGAAGCATTAGCTCCAATATCCCAGGTCAAGCCTTTTGGCGATTGAATCACATTGGCATTTATCGCCAACTCGATGCCTCGATTTTGGTAGGTACCCAGGTTGGTCGTCACACTATTAAATCCGGTATAACTGGGAAGTGTCAAACCTGTCAGCAAATCACTGGTCTCCCGATTAAAATAGTCAAATAAAAAGATGACTTTATTCTTTAAGATCCCAAGATCTACGCCTATATCCAGGGTTTTACTTTTTTCCCAAATAAGATTGTTGTTCACCAGTCCGGTATTGAGAAAACCACCCTGGCCATTATAATTGCCTTGTGAACCATAGACACCCTGTACATCGTAATTACCTATACCATTGACATTGCCATTGAGTCCATAACTGATGCGAGGCTTCAAGGAACTGATTACTTTAGACAAACTGCTTTTTTGAAAAAATGATTCCTGGTCTACTAACCACCCCGCAGATAATCCTGGAAAGAAGCCCCATCGGTTTTGAGCAGCCAGGCTGGATACGCCGTCTTGCCTGAAAACCAAAGTCAGCAGATATTTTTCTTTAAAATTATAATTTAGCCTGCCAAAGGTGGAGATGATTTTGTTTTCTGATTTAGATACTGTATTGCCTGCAGGGGTAAATTCTGTAGACGCATTTGCCGTAGGTATGTCGTCAGTAGGTGCTTTGCTGCCTTGTATTTGTAAAAAAGTAGAATTGATATCGTAATGTTCAGCGCCAATCATTGCTGTGATATTATGGTCCCTAGCCAGGGTCGTGGTGTAATTGATGATACCATTGTAAGTCTGCTGAAAACTTTTAGAAATGGATAGGGTCGAGGTGCGAGCCGTATTACTAAAGGAGGGTGGATTGGCAAATAGGTTGAGATACGACTGCGTCGCTTTTTGGAAGGATTCATTTTGGTTTTCGAAGAAATAACCGTTTCCAGAAAGTTTTACATACAGTCCCGGCAAGATGTCATACTTGATAGATGCATTGGCGGTGATCCGGTTTATTTCATTAGATCTTTGCAATTTATCTAACCAATAAAGAGGATTGCCGTCATTGATACCATTGCCAGGATTGGGTTTGGTTTTTGCTTCATCGAGCCATGGATTGAAGGTCGGCCAAATGGATAGATTGCGATAAATATTATTGACTTCAGAGCCATTTACGCCCAATTGACCTGAGTTTGAAAAATTAGCTCCGGTATTGACTTCCAGGTTTTTCCTCAATTTATATGATCCGTTGATCGCTCCGGTATATCTTTTGTAATCTGATCCTACGATCACGCCGTCTTCTTTGTAATAATTAAAACTGGCAAAATAATTTCCCCGGTCATTACCACCAGTAGCACTTAGATAGTGATCTTGAGTCTGCGTGTTTTGAAATACGATGTCCTCTACTTCTCCTTGATGATCTTTAAAGATGATTGTTCCACCGTAAGGATCAGAGAGGGTATCCCATCCCTGAGTTAATAAATTGGCATTGTCGCTATTAAAAGATCTGATGTCAAAGGATGCCAGGTTGGCAGCATCTGTCAGAAGACCAAATCCCCTGGAGGAATTGGCTTGTGCCAGGGTCCTTTTGGAATTTAAATGGCCTAGCCTGGTATAGTAGATAAAGTCTTTGGCTCCGAGATAATTGTAACCTTGCCGTCGCTGATTAAACCCCGCGTTGAATTTGTAAGAAATCTGGCTGGTACCTGCCTTGCCTTGTTTAGTAGTGATCAAGATCACTCCGTTGTTAGCTCGTGCGCCATAGATGGCTGTAGAAGCAGCATCTTTAAGCAATTCTATCGAGGCTATATCATCAGGTGCAATATCATTAAATGCCCTGATGATACCGTCTATCACCACCAAAGGAGCTCCAGGATTATTGATAGAGGCACCTCCGCGTAATAATATATATGGTATAGCTCCTGGCTGGCCACTCAAATTGACCACTTGAAGCCCCGGAAGACTCCCCTGGAGCGCACTGCCTACATTGGCTCGAGGAGCATTGGCCAATACATTGTTGTCCAGTTTGGCTATAGCGCTGGTGATATTCCGTCTGCTTTGGGTACCATAACCAATGACTACCACTTCATCCAGATTCTGGGTCTCCGGAATCAACAATAAGGTCAGATTATTTTGATCCGAAATCAAAATCTCCTGGGAGGCAAAACCAATAAAACTGATTAATAAAACATCACCGCTGGATGCCTGTAAGCTAAAATTGCCCAGCTCATCTGTCTGTGTACCGGTGCCTGCTCCCTTAATGGCTATCGTAACTCCAGGCAGTCCACTATTGGTCTCACTGTCTAATATTGTACCTGAAATGGTTCTTGACTGAGCAAAGGTGATCAGTGATAATCCCATAAAAATTCCGATTAAAAACGATCTATCAAATTTCATTTTACATAGTTTTATGTATGACATAATAATGTCAAAATTAAAACAATATTCCAAAAATCAAAGTTATTTATTGAATATTTTAATAAATTTGCCTTCCTTGGGATCAATACAACTTACTAGTAAATATTAAATTATACATAATGGGGACACTGGGGTTGAGGGCAAAAATAAAATCAGTAGATCATAGTTCGCTGGTGGACCAGGTTGAAGAAAACCTCATTGACTACCTAATAGACAACAATTTTAAAGCCGGTGACGCTCTGCCAAAAGAAATCGAACTTGCTTCTACGCTTCAAGTCAGCAGGACGGTGGTTAGGGAAGCTTTGCTTAGACTCCGGATGATCGGCCTGGTGGAATCAAAGAAAAAAAGAGGGGCCGTACTGACCAATCCTGACCTGATGGCCATTCTGGAGAAAAGCCTGATCCCAAAATTGCTGGACGAGGTCACTCTGAAGAACCTGTTTGAATTCAGGTTGGTGCTCGAGATTGGAATGGCAGACCTGATCATGGCCAAAGTCTCCAAAAAAGATATAGACGAATTAAAAGAAATCGTAGCGATTGAGCCGGAAGCCACCGAGGATTTTAAATTCAATATTGACCACGAAATCCGGTTTCATGGCAAACTGTACGAGATCACAGGCAATGAGAATATGAAAAAATTTCAAAAACTACTCATGCCTGTTTTTGCGTATGTACACCAAAGTGACTTACTTAGAAAACCGGAAGCTAAAAACAAATATGTGTCTCATACAGGGCTCGTCCATATCATTGAAAACGGGTCTGCAGAGATGCTACGCAATGGGATGCGAAATCATCTTGAAAATCAATTTTCGAGGTTGTTTTAACCTGATCTCGAATTTAGGTTTTTGAGGATAAAGGTTTTTCTGGCAACGCCTTTAGATTTTCAATATACCTTTTTTCATTAAATTTCTTTTTGTGCTTCATCACATCGTATAGCTCCATCACCAGGCATTGGCCGATCATTTGCATGATTTTATCTTTATCAAAATTAAAATTCTGTAATCGGCGATAGGTGATCCTGACGATAGGAGGGTCATTTTCCTCTATCTGATTATTGATGATTTTGAAGATTTCTTCCCGGGCGGCATTGCTTGACTTCATGATTCTGCTGAAGTGTTATTTTGTGATAATCCAATAAGTAGGAGTGTAAAAATATCAAATTCTTGATTTAGCAATCTACCCAATATTAGTTAGATGCAATGACAAATGCAATTTACATAAATCGACCTTCCTTCAGGGTCGGTATTCACCATAGAATTTTTGAGGATATTATCATTCATCTTATCATATCACATGCCTGGTCGTGGGGGTCTGCTGGCTTTTAATGTAGCAGGTTTACCTTGCGTGTTCAATTTTCTTTTATACAGTTTCCCATTGCTGATGATATACAATTCATCCAGGTTCGGACCGCCAAAACAGAGATCACTGACAAAAACTCCAGGAACAGGAAGAATCATATTGACCCGACCGAGCTGATCGGATATCTGTACTCCCATATTGGTCGCGGTATACAGCAGATTGGCGGTATCGATGACAGCACTTCTGGTTTCAGTGGTCGGCCTACCATAAGGTATATGATAATGGATATAAGATTGTACATTGACTAAAGAGCCATCCGGATTTATTTTATAAGAAGAGCCAAATACATCATCGGACTCTAAGGAATTGAGAAAAGATTGCTCGGCACTGACCGCCAAACCATTCACTTTAGAAGTGGTGGGAATAGTAATAGTCTTATTCGTTTTAAAATTATAATATCCCAACTTGTTTTTATTGGCATAATTGAAATAAAATCCTTCAGGCGTGACCTCTATTTTGTCAGACCTGACACCGTCTACCAAAGTCCTAAGTCCTGTCTTCTCAGCAATTGAAATACCCGGAGTGTTTTTGCCACATAAGATCAGTTGATCCTTGGTATCAAAACCAAATTCATCATATATCTTGATATACCTGGTCAATGGTATTACACTTCCGTCCGCTTCTATTTTACGAATACCTGCTGCGTCTCTGGCAGTAAAATGTAATTCACCTTTTGAATTGGATGCGATCCGATCTACATATGCCACGCCTGTCGGAATAGCTTGCCAGTCCTCCTGACTTTTAATCAAGGGCAATCCTTTGTATAGGTCCAAATGGGTTGACACAGCATTGGGGTATCCTTGCCATAACCATTTCAGGCCTTCCCCGATGATGGTCAATGCGTGGGTACTACTGTGGGTGCCTTCTCCCCAGGCATGATTGACTTCATAGCCCGCCCAGGTAAGTGCGCTCAACATGGTTTGATTGGCGAGATACCAGTCACCGGCATAGATATTGAGATCATTGTACCCATCTTCTAAAAAAACACGTAGTGGTTTTGGAGCTGTCTTGCGCACCAACGTATGCATTTCGTCAGCCCCGCGCAAACCTACATAAGTACCAATCGTACTGAATACTCTGCGGAAAACATCAGGTCGTTCCCATGCTGCATTAAATGCACAGATCGCACCACTACTCGCCCCTGCGATACTTCGATCATTTGGGTCGTCGCTGAGGTTATACAAATTTTTTACTTCGGGGATGATCTCCTCAATTAAAAATCTCGCGTATCGATCACCTAGGCCGTCGTATTCAAAACTTCGGTTATATCGTGGATAGTCGGTCGTGTCTTTGGAGCTTACCCGACCATGATCGATATAGATACCGATCATCACCGGCACTTCTTTGAGGTGAATCAATGTATCGAGATATGCTGACAGTTTCCAACCATTGGCGCGACTCAAACCGTCTTGCACAATCATACTGCAAGCTGGCTTGGATGCATCATATTGCACAGGCACATATAGCCAATAATTGCGCTCCGTACCAGGATAGATCTTGCTATAAAATTTGAATGGACCCTGGATAGAACCCGTGGGCACCTGGGCTTGAATGGAGATACATAAAAGAAAGGATAACTGGATTAAAAGATATTTCACGACTGGAGTTTTGAGTAAAAAATGCTTAATTCCTGACAAATGTACTCAATGAAGTGCAAAAAAAATTGCCGTCGTTGGTGTGACCCAAGACGGCAATTACTGTCATTTAAAAGGAAAAATTCCGAAACTGATATAGATTATTAACTCAACTGTTTTGACAACAAACCAGCCATATCAAACATTGATACCTGAGATTTGCCTCCGAATATAGGACTCAACTTAGCGTCAGCATTGATCATACGCTTGTTTTTAGCGTCTTGAAGCTTGTTCTTTTTGATATAATCCCATATTTTTTTTACCACCTCAGTACGAGGAAGTGCTTTATTACCTATTACAGCTGCCAAATCAGCACTTGGATTCATAGCTTTCATGAATGCGGCTGATGGCTTTCGGGTTGATTTTTTCTTAGCTGGCTTAACTACTTTTTTTTTTGCTGCTGGTTTGGCAGCAGCTTTTTTAGCAGGAGCAGCTTTTTTGGCTGCTGGTTTAGGAGCAGCTTTTTTAGCAGGAGCAGCTTTTTTAGCGGCTGGTTTTGCAGCGGCTTTTTTAGCGGCTGGTTTTGCAGCTGGTTTTGCAGCAGCTTTTTTAGCGGCTGGTTTTGCAGCTGGTTTTGCAGCTACTTTCTTAGCGGCTGGTTTTGCAGCAGGCTTTGCAGCTGCTTTTTTTACGACTTTTTTAGTTGCCATGAGTTTCAAATTTTTTTTAAAAAAATAATTGTGTTTCGATTTAAATTTTAAATTTCAAATCGGGTACAAATATATTATTTATTTTAATATATAACACCTTTTTTAAAAAATTCTCTAGGGACAATCACATTTTTCTGCCAAAAAACCTCATTTTCCCTAGGAAAACCCATTTTTCCCCAGGGAAAATGCCAAACCATCTGCCTGATTCGGAAAAGAAAAACGTTGAATTTTTTTTTCTCGAACGACCTTTCAGCCGGGAGACAGGCTTTATTTTTGAATATGTCACTGCATTTAAATTCTAACGCGCTCCTTCTTACCTTCTCAAAGATTTGATCTTTAATCCTTGGGCGCTGTCGGAAATCAATTCGTGTAATCTTTTTGACTGAGTGACTTCTTGTTTTGCACTCATCACCCAATGAATAGCTGTTTTTTGATAGGAAGGTGATGACCCGACAAACCAGGTATAAGCTGGTTTATCTGCCTTGAATTTTTTTAAATAGACTGGCTTCAATACTACTTCCTGGGTTTGCTCGAATGAATAGATATTGACTTTGTTACGATTGCGTTGGTCATACACCGCTCTTCCTGCAGCTGCAACCAGGTTGTTATTCAGCAGGACTTCCATTTTTTCAAGGTTTATTTTACTCCATATACTCTTAGGATTGCGGGGGGTAAATCGAATATAATATCGCTCCTGATCTATCGACCTTCTGATCCCATCGATCCATCCAAAACACAGTGCCTGATCTACTGATTCGGACCAGGTCATGGTAGGCAGGCCGGTGCTCTTTTTGTAATAGCCTACAAAAAGCTCTTTCTCCTTAGCATGAAATTTCATCAGCCATTTTCGGAATGCAGCCGGACCCTGAAAGAATACAATCTCCCTCTCCTGGTGTATTGATTTTATGGACATTTATCGTTTACCTTACACATAGATAAGTAAAAACCTCAAAAATGGAGCATTTGAAAAACGTAATTTTTATATCCTATCGCAGAGCGGACCTCAGCCAGGACCAGGTCAATGTCATTCATGAAGGCCTTGAAAAAGAATTTGGTGATGGCAGTGTGTTTCTGGATACTTCAGACATCCATAGTGGTGCAAAATGGAAGGAAGTATTGAATCAGGCTGGTACAAATGCCAAAATCTGCCTGGTAATGATCGGTCAAAACTGGTTGGAAAAAAATCATGAAGGCGGGTTGCGCATCCAGGATGAAGGCGACTGGGTGCGAAAGGAAATAGAATATGCCATCGAAAAAAAACTGGCTATCATACCTGTGTTGGTCAATGGTAGTACCCTGCCCAAGTCGGCTGAGCTGCCAGCGACTATTAGAGAAATGCTGGATTCACAGACGATGAGACTGGATCTTCAAAGCTGGTCTATCTATAAAGAGAAATTTATCAAAGATCTTAAACTCCTTCTAGGTGCCAAGGAAAACTCCTCCCTGTCCTTTCTTAATAAATGGTGGTTAGTATTTTTACCCATCATCGCAGGTATAACCTATTTATTTGTTCGCTCGACTTCGCATGCACCTCCAGTTACCGAACCAACGGTCACTGCTAGTTCTATTCAGGAATGTGAACCATTCACAGATAGTGCCGAGCTCAAGACTTTAATATTTCCAATCATCTCATCTGAAAACGAAAAGCTGGAATACACACTTGAAAGAGAGTTTACCAAAAAATGCCAAAAATATGATCTGAACAATGACAATAATATCGCTGAGTTTTACAGGGACCATCCGGCCACGCTGTCTGATCAAAAATTGATCGCTCGCCGATGTGCAGCTGACCTATATTTCAGCGGACAACTTTTACAGATGGGAACCCAACGAAGTTTTATGGCTGATTTTGGCCTGAGTGATGATGCACTACAAGTGATGAATGCTTCTGCCAAGGACTTCAGCCTGACCCAATCCATCGTCAGCCTGGAAGATCTCACCCAAGGCAAAGCCATAGACAGTCTGTACGAAAATGTACTTCAATATGTGCTGGGACTCGTCGCTTATCGCAACAAGGATTTTAAAAAGTCTGTACAAATATTTAAAGATTTGCATCCCGAAACGCTTCAAAGTGATACTTTAAAAACCATTGTATACCAACTCATGGCTGATGCATCTATTCAATCTAATCAGCCCGATTCTGCGATTATGTACTTAAGAAAGCTTAATGTCCTGAGCCCCTCCAATTCCGCTGTCATATTAAAAACCGGTGTCGTCGCTGAGAAAAACAAAAAACCAGAAATAGCGATCGCTGCGTACACCCAGCTGATCGACAGCAGTCAATATAATAAGAGCATACTCTATGAACGACGGGGTGACCTGTATAATAAAAACAAAGATTACCAAAAGGCCAAAGAGGATTACAAAAAAGTAGACCCACAGCAGGTACCTCGCGAGCGCCTTGATCCGAAAGTTATTGAAGTAGATAAAAAAATCCTTCAGAACAACACGGAGGTCTCTGCCGTCGCTGCTCCGAAAAGTGCCTTGGCTTCCGATAAGATCCTGCTTTCAGAAAAATTATTGCAGTTAAATCAACCTGCCAAGGCACTGGAAATCCTCAAAACGATTGATGCATCTTCTCCACAATTTAAAGAAGCCAATGCCATTTTGATAGAAGCACAATTCAAAACCAATCCGACAACAGTGACTACGATAGCTCCTGAAGTGCTGCAGGCAAGACCTAGTTTAAAAACAGCAGTGGAGGTACAAAAGGTGAGATCCAGAATTAAAAATTGAATAGTCTAACAAGGACTATCGATCGGTAGAATTCTTCTTTGTATCTATCGCTGAAACCTGGACAGTGTGATGTCGATCAAAGGTTCTAGTGTCAAAAAGATATCAGCTAAGCGTGTTAATTGATGAGGCAAAGATGGTATATCGAGGGGTAACCAACCTTCTATTAAAGTAAGGGGTCCAAATTGAGTGCTGACATTGGGCCATTGATCTTCCAGTGTTTTAAAAAGTGCTCTGAAGGTGTCGGCAAATTTTCTACTTTCGATCTTATAACCATGCAGCTGGCGAAGTTTGAGTGCATGTATATTATAAAATAATTTTTCTTCTGCCAGGGTAGCTTCATTCACCCAGATAGAAAAGAAAATTCTGGAAGTGGAAGTCAAAGGATCCGGAGATGGATTGGCCCAGGATTTTTTGTATAATTTTAGATACACTGATTCCACGGTGATGCCCACAGCAACCTCCAGTCCTTTTTGTTTCAGGATTTTTTTATCGAGTTGATTGGCTGTGTCTTGAAATTGATATAAGTATTGTGCAAAGTTCATGATGTGTAATAAAAAATCGGATATCTATATTCTGTTATTAAAGACTGCCATTGACAATTGATTTAATTTTCTCCATGATCTTCTCAAACCTTGAATTTCGATTTTCATAGTCCAAATTTGCGATTTGCAAATCGCAAATAATCATAATGGCGGAGGTACCTAGGAATTCCTCATTAACCAATAAAAGAAGTTAAAAGTGTAAATCTAATGCTGTGTTTTAAGGTGGATTCGCCGGATTAAATAAAATAAATGTTTCCGCACTAGTATTTTTTAAGAAAATGATTCTCCTTCTGTATTTGCTCCATGGATTCAAGCATCCCGCCCTATTCATTACCCCAAGTCGTCCCCTCCTTACTATCCTTCAACACTATCTTCAATTTGCCCAGCCGATCCCGCATCAGATCAGAGACTGAATAATCTTTTTTGGCGCGTGACTGCTGTCGAATATCTATCAGTAATTGCATGACTCCATCCAGTTTGTCCGTGCCACCTTCAGCAGCTTCGTCGTCTCGGAGACCCAGGATATCAAAGACCCAACGGGAGATTTCCTGTTGTAGTCGGATTAGAGTGGCAGGACTGATCTGTTGGATATCCGTATGGCCATCTTTAAAAGAATTGATGCGCGTCACCAGGTCAAAAAGAATGGCCAGGGCTTTGGGACTATTAAAATCGTCGTTCATCTCCTTATATAAGCTGTCCAGGACACCAAGGAGTTCTGTATCTGTTGCTAGATCGTAGGAATTGCCCTGAGTGACCAGGGTTTTTACATGGCGAGTGGCTTCGATCAGGCGTTTGAATCCTTTCTCAGCTCCTTGCAGGGCTTCGTCGGTGAGATCGAGGGTGCTGCGATAGTGGGTCTGGAGCATAAAAAACCGGATCACCATAGGCGCGTACCCACGCGTCACGTGAGGGCTCTCGCCAGTAAATAATTGCTGAGGAGAGATCGTATTGCCATCGCTTTTACTCATTTTACGACCGTTGAGCAGCAGCATATTGGCGTGCAGCCAGTATTTGGCCGGGGAGTGACCACAGCAGCCTATGTTTTGAGCGATTTCGTTTTCGTGGTGGGGAAATTTGAGGTCATAGCCGCCTCCATGGATGTCAAAAGTGGTGCCCAGGTATTTGGTACTCATGGCAGAACATTCGAGATGCCAGCCTGGAAAACCTTCTGACCAGGGAGAAGGCCAATGCATGAGGTGCCGCTCATCCGCTTTGATCCAGATGGCAAAATCAGAAGGATGCTCTTTTTCGTCCTGGTTTTTGAGATTGCGACTTTCGTTGAGCAGGTCGTCCATGATCTTGCCGGACAGCTTGCCATAGACCTCATGGGTCTCTACCAGTTTTTGGGTATTGAAGTAGACGGAGCCATTGCGTTCGTAGGCATAACCGTTGGCGAGGATGGCTTTGACCATCTCGATCTGCTCGATGATATGACCGGTAGCGCGGGGCTCTATATTGGGAGGTAAGGCGTTAAAGATCGTCATCATGCTGTGAAATCCATTCATATAGCGCTGGACCACCTCCATCGGCTCTACTTTCTCCAGCCGGGCTTTTTTGGACACTTTGTCCTCTCCTTCGTCAGCGTCCCCCTCCAGGTGGCCCACATCAGTGATATTGCGCACATAACGTACTTTGTACCCCAATTGTATCAGATACCTATAAATAATGTCAAAACTCACAAAAGTCCGGCAATTGCCCAGGTGCACATCGCTGTAGACGGTCGGGCCGCACACATACATGCCTACGGCGTCCTCGTGAATAGGCTCAAATCGTACATAATCCCGGGCCAGGCTGTCATAAATAAAAAGGTCTCGATTCATCGGTGCGAAGGTAATTTAAATTGGAGAAACTACGGGCGTTGGGTCCCGTTGTCCACAAAGAATACAGAAGGTTTAAAATTGTTGCGTCGTTAATTTTTCTTTGTTCACGGGCATCATTTTTTGAGCTTAGAGTCTTTCAGTTTTTACTGCTGGTAGGTCGGGGTATCTTTGTTTTGGTTTTCAAAAACAGGAAGACAAGTCAAAATAGTTATCTTGTTTTTATTTGGAATTCCTGATCTGCACAATGAAATACATTTGAAGGTAGTTTTGCCTGTCCTTGTCAGATTTGGGGTCAACTATTTATCATATTCTCAAGTCCTCTGCCCCTTTTCAATTATAATACGACCTTGCAATAAGACTAGCTACCTCAACAAGAGATTTTTAAAAGTACTCAAGAATATCTGTCCAAATTTTCTCTAACGATCCGTCATCTACCTATAACTTTAATAATTCATTCATCCAAAAATCTTAAAAAATGACTTCACAAGAAAATTCACTGAACTGGTTTGAGATCTCCGTAAAAGATCTGGCTCGAGCTAAAAAGTTTTACGAAAAAGTATTTGGCATTAAAATGACAGAAATGGACATGATGGGTATGAAAATGGCTTTTTTCCCCTGGGAAGGCGGAAGCGGCAAAGCAAACGGAGCCTTGGTACAAAGCAAAATGCATAAACCCAGCAAAGCTGGAGCCAAAATCTATTTGAATGCCAATCCTAATCTGACTAAAGCGTTGGCCAAAGTAGAGAAAGCCGGAGGAAAAGTGACCATGCCAAAAACGAAAATCGAGCAGTTTGGCCATATGGCTTTTTTCGAAGATACAGAAGGCAATTCAGTTGCCATGCACTCGAATAAATAATGTAGTAGCGTGTAGAACCTACCGACTATAGCGGATCTTTTTACATGCTAGCTCAATACCGAATACGTTGGCTGGAACGATTCCAGCCATTTTTTTTACTTTGAGGGAAATTTATCAGTATGGCCATCATAGAAAAATCCACCCTTTCCTTCCTCAAAGACCTGGCAAAAAACAACCATCGCGAGTGGTTTAATGCTCATAAAGACCGGTATCTCCTGGCCTATGAAAATGTGATTGCCTTTACGGATGCCTTGCTGGCGGAAATGAATAAACACGATCATATCGAAACACCCTCGGGCAAAGCCAGCCTGATGCGCATCTACCGGGATACCCGCTTTTCCAATGATAAGACACCTTACAAGACTTATTTTGGGGGTGGATTTAAAAGAGCGACCAAACAGCTGAGAGGGGGATATTATTTTGAGATCGGACCGGGTCATACGTTGGCAGCCGGTGGATTTTTTAATCCGGAGCCTGCTGATCTGCTGAGGATACGCAAGGACATTGACTACAATTACAAAGCATGGAATAATATGCTGGCGAATAAAAAACTGAGTGGCACCTTTGGTTCGTTACAGGGAGAGTCAGTGGCGACAGCACCCAAGGGATTTGCCAGGGATCATCCGGCTATCGAACTTTTGAGGCATAAAGGATTTTATTTTAAACGGTCTTTCACTGATGCGGAGGTGTTGGATAAATCCTTTTTGAAAGAGATGAATCAGAGTTTTAAAAATTTGAGGCCTTATTTTGATTATATGAGTGTGGTGTTGACCACGGATGGTAACGGGGAAGCGCTTTGACCGCTTTAGACCACTAATTATTTTTTAACCACTTAGATCGCTGGGTTTTTTTAACCACCGCCTTGCAGGCTAAGTTCACTAAGGGGCACTAAGGGAATTATTATTAATGAATTGATTAACCACTTTGGACCGCTTAATTTTTTTAACCACTTCAACCCGGGGTATAGAACTACAGAATATCTTTTAACCACTTTGGACCACTGAATTTTTTTTAACCACCGCCTTGCAGGCTAAGTTCACTAAGGGAGTTATCATAAACTGGAATGATCATTCTAATTTTAACCGCTGATTTTTTTAACCACTCAAATATAAAGTTTAGAACTACATAATACCTTTTTACCACTTAAGACACTAAAAGGCATTAAGGAAAATGATCCATTATTAAATTATACCCTTAGTGTCCCTTAGTGTCCTTAGCCTGCAAGGCGGTGGTTAAAATACCTCAGTGTTCCTTAGTGTCCTTAGTGAACTTAGCCTGCAAGGCGGTGGTTAATTAAAACCTGAGTGGTAAACTAAAATCTAAGTGGTAAATCAGTGGTGACTACCAGAAGACCGTATACAAGCCCACCAATACACCCCCTATCAATAAAGACCAGATCAAAAAACGCATATCCACCTTAAACATCTCCGGTTCGAGCGCGAGGCCTTTGGGGTTGTGTTTGCTCTTTGGATCCATCAGGGAAATGATGACCATCATGGCTACCAGGATCAGAAAGGACCAGCCCGTACGGTTGAGAAAGGGGATAGGGGTGTCAGGGATGTATTTGAATGCAATGGCCAAGGGAATAGATACTGCCGCTGCTGCTACCGCTGCTGCGGAGGTCGTGCGCTTCCAGAAAAATCCAAGGAAAAATAAGGCGAAGGCACCGGGAGTGAGATAATTGGAATATTCCTGGATGAACTGATAGGCTTGTTCCAATTGACGCAGTTGTGGGGTGACCAACAAAGCGATGGCGAAGGCAACCCAGATAGACCAACGACCTATACGAACGGTCTCGGTCTCGCTGGAAGTCTTTTTTAAATACTTCTTGTAGATATCCAGGCTAAAAATGGTAGCGATACTATTGCATTTACCTGCGAGGGAAGCCACGATAGCAGCAGTGAGGGCTGCAAAGGAGATGCCTTTGAGGCCTATGGGCAGGAGATTCATCAGGGTGGGATAGGCCTGGTCGGGTTTGACTTCTCCGGCGGCATTGACCATCTCGCTGGCAAAAGCTCCCTGTTGATGCAGGACATACATGGCGATGCCGGGGATGACTACAATGATAGGAATAAGTAGTTTTAAAAAAGCAGCAAACAGAATGCCACTACGAGCCGTAGGCAGATCTGCCCCTAACGCGCGTTGCACGATATACTGATTGCATCCCCAGTAGTTGAGATTGTTGATCCACATCCCCCCGGCGAGAATCGCAAAACCCGGCAGTTCATAATAGTATTTATGCCCTTTGGAAAAAATCATATGAAAGTGGTCATCCGCCTGGGTGCGAAGGATGGAGAGCCCACTGAAGATACCGTTGCCACCAAACTGCTTGGAGACCATATCCAGGGCGAGGTAAGTCACGATCAAACCTCCCAGGACCAATACGACTACCTGGACGATGTCGGTATAGCCAATGACTTTCATCCCTCCCAGGGTAATGAATATGGCAAACAAAGCCAGTCCTATCATACAATACATAAATGGGATGCCCGATATGCTGGACACTGCCAGAGAACCGAGGTATAGAATAGAGGTAAGATTGACAAATACATACAACAAGAGCCAAAACACTGCCATGATCGTAGCCACCGTATCGTTATACCGCTGGGACAAAAACTGCGGCATGGTATAGATCTTATTCTTCAGATAAATGGGAATAAAAAAGACCGCCACCAGGATCAGCGTAGCTGAGGACATCCATTCATACGACGAGATCGCCAGGCCTATGGCAAATCCGGAGCCGGCCATACCAATAAAATGTTCTGCGGATATATTGGATGCTATGAGTGAAGCTCCTATAGCCCACCACGTGAGGGAGCCCTCCGCGAGGAAAAAATCTTTGGTATCGGTCTGCTTAAACTTTTTCTTATGGTAGATCCAATACCCGTAACCGGATACGATCAGGAAATACAGGATAAAGACGCCATAATCCAGCCAATGCAATCTATTCATATGACAAGCTAATTAAAATATTCTGAATTAAATACAGCACCTCAATAAATTATTTGACACTAAAAAAAACAGTTTGGAGGTATTGTTCCAGCTAAACAAATACATTAAAAATCAAGCCTGTTACTGACAAAAATTTATTTACTTTTGATAGTCCAAATTCATCATTATGGAAAATCATAAGTTTAGTCCTGCCGAAATCGCTCCACTCAAATCTTTGGATGAGTGGGAAGACGATGTTTTGTCCCGATACCCTGAACCCCATATCCCTGCAAAAGCTAAGGAGGAATTCCGAAATTACGAGGACACCAAGAGGGAAACCGTAAAGGAATTTTACCGTCTCAATCATACTTACCAAACGTATGAATTTGTACAGGGCAAACGCAAAGAATTCCTGCAGTTTAATAAAAAGGAAATGCCCATCTGGGATGCATTTGATTTTCTCAATACCCTGGTAGATGATTCTGATCCGGATATCGAACTGGATCAATGGCAGCATTTATTACAAACTTCTGAAGCCATTCGCGCTGATGGTCATCCTGATTGGTTTGTCCTGACAGGACTTTTACACGATATGGGTAAAGTCCTTTGTCTTTTTGGTGAACCACAATGGGCGGTGGTAGGAGATACATTCCCCGTAGGTTGTAAACCATCTGACAAAATAGTCTATCCTGAGTTTTTTAGTTTGAATCCTGATAGCCAGGATGAACGATTTAATACCACCTACGGTGTTTATAAACCTCATTGCGGATTGGATAATGTGACTATGTCCTGGGGGCATGACGAATACCTCTACCAAATGGTCAAAGATTATATGCCGGAATCTGCTCTCTACATGATCCGGTATCATTCTTTTTACGCACAACATAGAGAGCATGCATATAATCACCTGATGTCAGACCATGACCATGAAATGTTTAAATGGGTCAAACTATTTAATCCTTATGATCTCTATTCCAAAGCACCAACACCTCCGGATACGGAAAAACTGAAGCCCTATTACCAGGCACTTCTGAAGAAATATCTTCCAGCTACGCTGAAGTTTTAGTTGACTGCGCTGAGGAGGAGTTATACTCCGACTATTTTCATTAACTGCAGGTCGCAGTAAGACTGCCTGAACTTCGTTCCACCCAAACGACCACTTCCGTTGTGTTGGGGAGGAGTTGCACTCCGACCATTCAACTGCTCCGAAACGATTACCACAAGCCAGCATAGTATTATCCATTCCAGCCCCTACTATTTTTGATAAGTTTTCAGATAATGTATTAATTCTTGCACCGTATCAGTCCCTATAATATCCACACCTCTTGATTGCAAATAATGCCAGGCACCTGGCGTATCAGGACTAGCCCAAAATCTAAATTTTTTCTTACGAACATGTATTTGGGTCAATACTGATTTTATCATTTCATCATCGGCTACCGATATCGCTCCTTGACCATCCCAGCGGCTATATTTTTTAAAATCATTGCTCACCATTCCTATTCGTTGCCATTGAGCTGGGGTATACTCTGTATCAGGTCTGCCATCAAAATGTATAAATTCAGGAAATAAAGCCCATTGTCCAGGGTCAGGTACGTTGCCGCTGACAAGGATGGTAAATCCACGTGCATGAAGAAGGTCAGGATATTTTTCCAAAACATTAACTATGCGGGATAGCGTACTCATGCCTTCTGTTTTTATGTCTATCGATAAGCCAAGGTGTTGAGAGCGCCTTGGATAAATCCTTCCTTTATGCGTGGTGACTTCAAGTTGCAGCGGCATCAAATACATGGACTCTATCGTCCTGTCTGCCATCAGTTCATTGGCCTGATGTGCCACCAGAAGATCCTGCCCTTGTAAAAAAACATCTACCTCTATATACCCTACCCGCTGGCGATAGGCATCATAAAAGGGTTTGGTCTGGGCATAGTCGTTGTGGGAAAACACGTTTTTAGGTGCGTAGTGTGCCTGGGCTTGAATGCTTAGGTGAATGCCTATCAGCAATAAAATAAAAACAAATCTCTGAGGTAAAAGAATCATAAGTCAATGTTAGGAAAAAAAAAGCAAAAAAAAACCGGATGCAATTCGTCGTATCAAATTACATCCGGCTTCTATCAGCTCGTATACCTTTAATGTTAATAACCCTGGTTTTGCACCAGGTAACCGGGCAAGTTAGACGCCCCATCAATAGCTGTCTGAGGAATAGGGAAAATACGTTTGTTTTTATCAGTATTATTCTTTTCTGTCCAGATGCCTTCGTATTTACCAAAGCGGATCATATCGGGTCTGCGTAAAAATTCCCAGTATAACTCAAATCCGCGTTCTCTATACAACAGGTCCAGGTTCATAGTATTTAAAGGAGGAGCTGGTTTGGTGGCAGTTCGTGCAGCCCTCACCGTGTTGACATCAGCCAATGCTGCCTGTTCTCCACCGCCTTTGCGTAATTTGGCTTCGGCACGCATCAGGTAGATGTCAGCAAGACGGACCAAAACGATATCGGCTTCGCCGAAGTTTCGACCACTGGCTGATTTACTGCTAAACTCATATTTCTCTACCCTGTAGCCATTGCTATAATTACCTCCTTCTACGGTAAAATTGACGGTTTCTGTAAAGTCGACCGGAAGTGTCGGTTTATTCCTGGTTACACTAAAAAGTTTACCGACTTTTAATCTGCCATCGGGGCATTTGACGAAAGCTCCATTCACCCGAATCAGGCCATACTGTTGACCTCTCAGGATGCCGCGATCTACTTTAAAATCAGCGGCTGCTACACATGAATCTCCGGGATTGGTATAGATTGAAATGTTTTGTTGATAAAATCTTGGGTCTTTGGTAGCTGGGTCATCCGGGCCGTAAGCAGCTACCCAAGTCCTGTAAAAGTCAGAAGTGATGGCAGGTCCATCCGTGCCGTTGGCATTAGGAAAAGCAGGCAGCGGAAACTGATCGCCGGACAAGGAGAAATAGGCCAATCGATTATGTCCATTGAGATCAGCACGCTGATCATGAGCAAAGATTAATTCTTTATTGTCATGATTATTATTACCAAAAATATCAAAGTAGTTGGGTGACAATTTATACTGACCTGACGCGATAATCTTGTCGCAATATTCTATCACTTTGTCCATATCGGCGGCTGTGAAATTGAAACTGGCTCCATAAATATCCCTGTAGACTGCAGCATTGAGATACAATCTAGCCAGTAGTCCCATGGCTCCATATTGAGTCAACCTACCAGGACCAACGGTGTTGTCCAAATTATTCAGGATACTTTGAAATTCATTGATCAGATAGTTCACAGCCTCAGCGCCGCGTAAAATTCTTGAGGGAGTACCCGGATCATCCTTGACAAATACCAATCCAAACAAATCCAAAGTCAACATACCATAATATGCATTGAGACCACGGGCTTCAGCCAGATAAACTTTTGAAGCCGGGACATCTATCTCAGGGAGTACGTTGATAGCAGTCACCGCCCTGGAAATTCCTTGTAAAATATGGCCCCAGGTATTACGTACATTGGGATCTGTACTGGTAGTCACATGCTGATGGAGTGATAAATAGATACCATTGTCCCCCCAATCAGTACCTCCACGATAGGGCAATATGGCTTCATCACTTGATATCTCCTGCAAAGCAAAATAATTGGTGTGGATAAATATATCGGTAAATTTGCCATACACCGGTGCAAGGCTTCCATTGGCCGCATCCTGATCTGAAAGATTTGAGGAGAGTGTTTCGTCCAAAATGGTTTCGTCCAGGTTGGTACAACTATTAGAAAGAATCAGACCTGACAATAAAAACAACAGGCTAAGTATTTTTTTCATGACGACTATTTTTTAAAATGAAATTTTTAATCCAAATAAAACCGTTTTTGCTTTTGGGTAACTCAGGTAATCAATACCATAAGAAGAGATGCCATTGATACTTCTATCCGCATTTACTTCCGGGTCATATCCATTATACTTGGTCGATACCCAAAGGTTTTGACCTGTGATCGAAAGACGAATCGCACTCACCCAACGACCCACCTGGATCAGTGATGGATTTAGATTATACCCTAACGACACATTGTTGAGCCGAAAATAAGCCCCATTTTGTAGATAACGAGAAGATACAGGTGCAGCGTTGCTTGTCGATTCTTTTGGCTCGTCCAAAGCATCCGGTGTGACATTAACCCCTTTGGATAGTTTGAGTTTGTAAAAATTGGAGTTGGCTGTATTGTCATAGATCTTATTGCCGGAGATTCCGTTGAAGTTGAGTGAAAAGTCAAATCCTTTGTACCCAAGATCTCCAAACAAACTGTATATCGTCGAAGGCAAAGCACTGCCCAAGGCTACCCTGTCTTTATCCGAAATGATCCCATCACCATCTACATCCCTGAATACACTGAGTCCTTTATCATCGATTCCTGTGAATTCTTTGAGGAAAAAAGTACCGATCGGTTGCCCATTAATATAACCATTGATGGTTGCAGAAGTCAAACCAGAACCTGAAGCCGAGCCTGACGGGATCACTGAATAAGGGCTGTTATTGACCTCATTGTCTATAAAACTCATATTACCCCCAACGGAGTAACGGAATCCCTGACCGAGACTTCTGGCCAGATTAAGAGAAAGCTCCAAACCCTGGTTATTGATTTTCATGTCGTGCACATTCGTCCAAAAGGTTCCAGCCGGCTGCACCGGGTCAGAAGGGATGACCTCCAACAAGATATCACTGGACACTTTTTTGAATACATCTATGGTTCCAGTCAGATCACCACCCAGGAATCCAAAGTCTAAACCGATATTGGATTGAGTAGATACTTCCCACTGAATATCAGGATTGGCCAACCTGGAAAAAGTAGTGCCCGGAGGATAAGCCCCCGTGTTAAATAATGGATAGCTACTATTAGAAGACACTTGGGATGTAAAGGCAGCTTGTGTGATCTTGGCTGGTATCTCCTGGTTGCCGGTAAGGCCCCAACCAGCTCTCAATTTTAAGTTGTCAAAAGGGGAGGATTTCATAAACTCCTCTTCGGTGATCCGCCAACCCAAAGAAAATGAAGGGAAAATACCATATTTATTATTGGCTCCAAATTTTGAAGATCCATCGGCACGAACAGTTGCGGTGACCAGGTATTTATCATTGTATTGATAATTGACTCTTCCAAAAAATGATTGCAATTCATTGATTCCTGCACTTCCGGATGGTTTATTATTTGCCAGGGTGAGTTCCTGACCGAGCCCGGGATTGTAGATTGGCTCGATGTCAGAGATTGGGAATTTATTGATACTGGTACCTCTAAGCTGACCAAAAAATTTCTGATAAGAATGTCCCGCCAGGGCAGAGATATTGTGCCTGGTGGTGACATATTCATAAGTAAGATAATTTTCAATCAATTGATTATTGCCTGTATTGTAAAAGGTCTCCAGTCTGCCTTCACGTAAGGGCACGGCATTGGGCAAAGACTGATTGTTGGTGGTATAATTTGAATGATCGACGCCAAAATTGAGTCTATAGGTCAGTCCTTTTAATAATTTTAAGGAAGGGGAGATATTGCCCGTGATTCTATTGCCCGAATAAATGCTGCTTTCTAAATCTAAAGTGGTGAGCGGATTGGACGCACCAACATATTGAGCCGGCAGTCCTTTGCTGTCATAGGCCGGATAAGTGGGATTGTTAGAGATGGCGTCGGCAATCAGGCTGGATACAGGAGGCCTAAGTGTTTTGTTATAAGTGACCCCCAGGTTAATATCCAGATTGAGTCGGTCTTCGAGAAATTTTTGATTCACATTCAACCTTCCTGTGTAGCGGGTATTATCGTTATTTTTAATGATACCTTCCTGGGTCTGGCTTCCGAAGGAGGCATGGTATGCCAGTTTGTCCGCTCCGCCACTCATGTTTAGATTATAGTTTTGAGTGACAGCCTGACGGGTAATTATTTTTTGCCAATCTGTGTTGGCGCCAAGGTCTTCCAGCTGGCCGCCCACTGCAGGAACTTGTTTTCTAAATTCGGCAGCTGAAAACACAGGTAGAGCTCTGGCTAAAGAAGACAATCCAAGGCTGGTCGAGAAATCGAGTATGGATTTGCCTGCTTTCCCCTTTTTGGTGGTAATCAGGATGACTCCATTGGCACCTCTGGAACCATAGATGGCAGTCGCTGAGGCATCTTTTAACACATCGATGGATTCTATATCGTCAGGATTTAAAAAATTGGCTGGGCCGTTGATTGCCAAACCATCTATTACATATAAAGGATCACTGCCTGTCCTGACTCCACCAGGTCCTCTTACCGTAACTGAAATAGCTCCGGCAGGGTCCCCGCTGGCTGTAGTCACATTGACACCTGCGACCTTGCCTTGAAGCAATTGTTCAGGAGTATTGATGATACCCTTATTAAATTCTTCTGCTCGTAAAGATTTGACTGATCCTGTCACATCACGTTTGTTGATAGAACCATACCCTATCACTACGACCTGGGCCAGATCAGTCGCGCTGGGCTGTAAAGTAAGGTCGATCACGCTCCGACCGTTGATCTGTACTTCCTGTGTTTGGTAGCCCACATATGAAAAGGTAAGCACCGTCACATCATCCGGGACACTGAGCGTCCACTGTCCATTCAAATCGGATATCGTACCTACCTGGGTCCCTTTCGCGAGAATGGATACCCCGATCAGTGGGACTCCACTTTCGTCCACCACAGTTCCTGACAGACTTTGGGTCAGATTGTTTGAAAAACCAGAGGTCAAGCAGGCGGTCATAAGGACCAATAAGCTCATCCTCAATCTTAAAATTAACTTCATACTCATCATTGGATTTAAGGTCAAAAAATCACATCTTCCAAAAATCATAAACCCCTCGCAGGGATGATTTTATGCGATGCGGCTGCAAACATAGAATAGTTTTAAATAGGTAGTATATTATCTGATTATAAAAAAAATTTGGCTTATCAATATTTGGTTTTGCGACATTTCCTCCTTGCCTCAAAAGGTCATCCTGGATCGTTTTATATGAAATTCCGTTGAAATACCAGCGCAGTGCTTATGGATTTAGGAGTTAAAGTGTTAAAACGAAGCCCAGGCTATTATCATTTTGTTGACATTCCAGTGCTAGCACCCCAAATAGCTAATCCTCATCTTTGACCCATGAAATCCCAAGAACGCCTGATCATCTTTCTCCTGGCTGCGATCAATTTTACCCATATCCTGGACTTTATGATCATGATGCCACTAGGCAACTATCTCATGCCCTACTTTAATATCAGTCCTGGTAAATTTAGTATCCTGGTAGGCGCATACACATTGACTGCTGCCGTATCGGGCTTTGTAGCTGCCTTTTTTGTGGATAATTATGATCGGAAAAAGATTTTGATTTATGCTTTTGTGGGTTTTTTGATCGGCACCCTGGCTTGTGGATTGGCACCGAGTTATTCGCTTCTGGTGCTGGCGAGAATATTGGCAGGACTGTTTGGAGGATTGATTGGAGCCCAGGTATTGGCCATCATCTCCGATATATTTGGTTACGAGCGTAGAGGGATGGCGATGGGTGCGGTGATGAGTTCGTTTGCCATCGCTTCTACTTTGGGTGTACCCTTTGCTTTGTACCTCGCCAATGCCATCAGCTGGCATGCGCCTTTTATTTTAGTGGGAGTACTAGGTATTGGGCTGATCCCTTTATTGGTAAAATACATACCTGAGATGAAAGAACATGTACAGGACAAGGGTAGCTCCAAACTTAAAATCCTGCGGGAAGTCATCCACAACCCCAAACAGGTATGGGCTTTGATATTTTCTTCGTCTATCATGCTTGGACATTTTTTGATCATACCATTTGTCAATCCTTTCCTGGAGTTTAATATGGGTTTTGCTAAATCCTTGACTCCGATAGTATACCTAGTAGGTGGCATATCAGCTTTTGTAGCTTCTTTTGTGCTGGGCAGGATGTCTGACAGCAAGGGTAAACTGATCATATTTACTTATTCAGTGCTGGCCTCAGCGGTAATGGTATTAGTGATTACCAATATGCCCCATGTTCCTTTTCCGGTAGTATTGGTGTTTTTTGGTTTGTGGTTTACAGTGGCTACCGGCAGAGCCGTAACTGCTCAGGCTATGCTCAGCAATGTACCACCACCTGCGCAAAGAGGTAGTTTTATGAGCTTTAATAGTAGTGTGCAACAGATTGGTACTTCTATTGCATCCTTTTTATCAGGGTTGATCGTGATTCAGGCTACCGACAGCAAATTATTGAGGTATGACTGGGTGGGATATGTATCGGTGTTCGTTTTGATTGGATCGTTGATGCTAGCTCGATGGTTGTTTAAGGGACTGGACGAAGAGGTCGCTGTGTCGGAGGCTTCACTTGTCAAAAAAATAGTGACATCGTAAGGACTTTGTCTACAGAGCCAAGTTTGTCGGGTTTGATCATTCCGAAAGTGGTGATTCTTTGGTTTCCAGAAGACCCTGCAGCAGCTTTTTCTCTTGGATTCGACCAATTAATTTACCAGGATATGTCATTATATTTCGCTTCAACTACCCAAATCTCCCTAGTTAGAGCGGAATATCTAGTTATATATTCCGCTCTAAGTGGCTCAAAACACCTGGTTAGAGCGGAATATAAGAGTCCAATATATCTAAAACTCCCCGTTGGCTTCGCGATAAATTACGGCTAAAACTACCTGCCCGGTAGCTTTGAGTGACTCAGGATCAATGATGCTCATGTCGTCGCAGGTAGTGTGCCAGCACTTCATAAAAGAATCGTTGGTCGGTCTATTAATGATATCTACCATAGGGATGCCGGATATTCTGTTGATAAAATAGTGGTCATCGATGATCGGAGGAGAGTTTTCATTGACATAATAATTGCCATAACCCATGCGCTGGGCCAGTAACCAGACTTTATCGGTGATAGCTCCTGCGTAACTGACCGATGTGCCTTCTTTGGTAAATCGGGGTGCTTTGGCCCCTACCATGTCCATCAGGATACCAAACCTGGCCTGGTAACCTGCCACGTGTTTGTTTTTGGACCAATATTGAGAACCCAGGCACCAATCTTCGGCTTCGCCCCCTTCGCCACCTTGATCTTCCCCATCAAAAAACAGGAGATCGATCCCCAGGTTAGTGATTGGAGTGGCCTGCAATTGCCTAGCGATCTCCAATAATATGCCGACTCCACTACCCCCATCGTCTGCCCCCATGACTGGATTGCTTCGTTTCGATTTATCCGGATCATGATCAGCTAAAAATCGGGAGTCCCAATGCGATGCTAGCACTATGCGTGATTTAATAGCAGGATTAAAAGAAGCTATGATATTGCGGCCTTCAAACTTGAGGCCGGTATAAGTTTGCCCGGGAAATTTTTGCTCTATCACCTGAGCCCCAAAATCCTTGCACCGTTGTACGATCCAATCACCACAGGCTTTGTGGGCAGCGGTACCCGGCACGCGTGCGCCAAAATCAACCTGAGATTGCACATAACTATAGGCAGAATCTTTTAAAAAAGTAGGTACCCTGAGTTTGACCGGAGGTGTGGAAGTCTCTACCGGTTTTGCACTGTTTTTGCAGGCACCGACCCAGATCAGCAGGAAAATAATTAGTATTTTATTCATCATAAGCATTGACCGCAAAGGCAGATTAGTCGCGCAAAAGTACTGGAAATAGAAGCACTACAATAATATATGCGGATATGAATCGAATCTATTGAGGATGATATAAAAAGTCGCTGAGCTTTGTTTTAAAAGTATCGATCTCCCGGTAAGCATTGTGTATAATGTTTTTATCGATATCCTTCATGGTGAGATAGCGGGACACGATGACCTGGTCTTTGTTGGGCACATAGATAAAGATGTTCCAAATTTTTTGCCATAATGACAGGTGCTGGCGGGTAACTGATTCAGTGAAGATCTTTAATTCAAAAAAGCGATCCAGGGATTTATTTATTTCCAACAGGCCCTCTGATTTATGTACTTTAGGATTGGTACTAAACAAGGATCCGGAGAGTGCAGTGCCGATGGCTCCCAGCTCCGTGTGGATGTCGCCGGGCTTTAAAGTTTTTTCATACTGGCCATTGACAATAGAAATCAAAATAATTGGTCGATGGGGTACCAGCAGATCACGCTTAGCTGCAACCAACCTATAAAAATCAAACAAAGATTCAAAAGCAAGATTGTCATAAACACCTCCATCCAGATAATGAAATGAATCGATGCTGGCACTCGCATTGATAATGGGAAATAGCTGACTCGTCAGGATCGACTGGCTGATGGTAAGATCCCTTGAAGGTCTTAGGCTATCCAAAACCGACCAAAATGGATGCATGCCCTCTGATGGCAGGTGCACCGGACTGTGGATGGCCTTGACCCCACGCTCAATATTGTAACTCATCGGGAAGAACAAGGGCAACTCATGGTCTGCGGAATCAGTGTAAATATTACCCCAGGTACTGTCCACCAGCGAGCTTGATTTGAGTTTTAAAAAAGCGGCAACCTCTCTGTAGGAAGCATCTTCTTCTTTCAAAAGAGCCATGTTTCTGGATTTATCGCTATTGATACGGCCGAAGACAGACCGGCTATAATCTGTAAATAACAATTTGAACAGCGAACTGGAGATATAATCTTTTTGATAAAGTATGGAGTCTATCTTCCTCAGCGTGGTAGTGTCCTTTGACGAAATGAGTTGATTAAAAGTCTTGCCTGCAGGAAGGGCATGTTTTATACCGAGATAAAATCCTGTACCATTGGCACTTCCTGAGACTGCAGTGATCAATAACAGATTTTTACCCAACATCGAATCCAGCAAAGTCATCGATGTAAAAAAAGCACATCCGGCTCTCGAACCACCGCCTTGCCCTGAAATCAAATAAATCGGCTCTACGGAGGTAGTATCCCTGCCCATCCATGCATCCACATAACTATCCCAATCCATTCGCTGGTGAATACTATAACCTGGATCGATCCTGTACTGCTCCCGGCCTTTATGCGGCCGGGTGATCAAGCCCAAAAAATAACACACTCCCAGGATAGCCCAAAATTTAAACGTAAATACATTGATATCACTTGAGTTGGCAAAGTATCTTATCAATACACCCAGGCAAAAAAGGATGATCCTGAGACCTAAAAAAAACAGGATCAATACATCGAAAGCATTGCCAAACTTATTGTAATTGCCAAAAAATCGAATCACCAAAGCGGCAAATGCCAGGATGTAGATGGCATTGGCTGTACTATTTTGAAATAAAGAAGTCCACCTGAAATCACCTTCCTGGTTTTTTCGCCTGGAATATTCCCTGACCAATCCGGTGGTCAAAATGGTGAGTAAAATAAAGGAGAGCACCCACAAGGGCAATTTTTCTTTACCTGCTAATTCTCCAAATTGAATTAAAAAAAAGAGAAAAATCATCAAAGAGAAAATCATAAAGACGAGGATGAGCCTATTGATCTTAGGCTCCTTTTGCACCGGCCTAAAAAAATTGCGTGGCGAACGGGTTATGGCTATACTGACCAGGCTGATCAATACGACTGAAATAAGGATAGACCGCAAGTGAGCCATTGGATAATTGAACGTAATCGCCAGCATCCAGATACTCAAAGGCATCAGGAAAGCGGTCTGATTGACCAACTTAAAGGCTGTAGACCGGTCAATGGGAGCATCATAAAAATAGGTCTGCCGCATATAGATCAACATATGAAATACCGTCACCACACCAATCAATAAAGTACTATAGATCGGATCCTGACCTTCCAGCTGGCCAAAGACCAGGTGATTGGCCTGGGGCACCCATCGCATCACTATCGTAAGCAGTATCGGGAGAAAAAAATTGAAAAAAGAGGTGTTGATAAATAACAGATCATTGAGATTGGGCCTCCCCCGGCGGGTTTCGTTGCCTCTATCGAAGAGGAGTCTGCTATATTTCTGCATTCGATATAAAAACGATGAATCTGGTTATGAGCTCAAAATAATTAAAAGATGTCGTTTGAGTGATTTTTTTATAGAGTCTATGCGAGGTCACCACGGGATCGCCAGATTCTAAATCTCTGTGCCATCAATATCAGGACAGATATTCCTAACAAACTAAATTTGATGGTTGCGCAAAGACTTGTCATGCCAGCGGTGGCATCTGAGATATTTCCATTTAGGCTTTTAAGCATGCCCAGGTTTTCGATCACATCCTGGGTGCCTGCTATGATCGCGAAGAGCCCAGCCGCTTTTCCTATGTACTTATTATTGATAGGGTTTTGAGCCGAGATCCAGTTCCAATAAAAGAATAAGGCTGAATAGAAAAAGATAAAGACAAAATCCCAGTAGGTATTGATCCTGGCCTGGGAGATATTGGTACGACCGCGGGTGTTAGTGGCTTGCCAGGCATCGTAGATAGCTTGTACTTTGGTTTTGGTGTCTGCAAATTCGAGGGAGAGGATACCGCCGGGGGTAGTTGGGGTTTTTAAGGGATGGCCGGTGTATTGCATGATGAGAATCATGAGGAGGGTGCCATAAAGCAGGTATTTAATTATGTTCGATGATTGGGTCTTCATGATTATAGGCTTTAATAAAAATCAAGGCTCGACCGTTCAAGATACCTATTTACTCAGGTCCAATCGGAATAATTCAAGTCAAGGTTTTCACCAATCCCATTTGTCCTCGCTTTTTATAACCTTGGGCTATTGATTGAGTAAATATTAAAAAGTGTAAGTCCGGAAGCTTTACATGATATTATTTTATTACATTTCTTGTCAACCTTAATTATATCATAAAATAGATTTGATATTAAAATTAAATTTTGCTACATTTCTTGTCATATAATAAATTCAAATTTTGAGCGTAACATATACAGGCTTTGATTACACTCTTAATGAAGGTTATTTAATCAATTTTTGAAACAAACTTTTTAAAACCATGGCTCAAAAAATCAAAATTCAAGGCAAAGAACTACAGGAGATATCTCATCCTCTGGACAGTCAATTTAATTCGATTGTTAAATCCTTCAGTTTGGATGCTGCTCGCGCCGGAGCAGATATAATCGATATCGGAGCCCAGGATGATGATATCATTGGACTGGAATTTGATGATGGAGGCGAATGGATCGGGCATATAGAAGATATACATCAGATTTTTGGTGAACATATCCAGGTAAGAGGAGGTGACAATTTATTTCCGGGTAGTCTGAACGCAAATCAAAATGACCGGGGTTTAAAAGAAATCGGAATCAAAATATTAAACCTGATACGAGGACAAAAAAAGATTTCAGAAGCAGCTGCCCGGTTAATTGCCCAACAAGTGGACAAGAAAGTAATGTCAACTCCAGGACTTTTTAAAGTGACAGATAATGGCGATCTCAAGCCCGCTACACTCGACACAAATGCCAAAAAATATCTTTTGTACTTACATGGTACTCTTAGCTCCTTTAACGGCTCATTTGGTGATCTGTATCTGAGCGATGACAAAGCTGTTTGTCAGGCCATCCATCAGACTTTTGGAGAATGTGTGCTGGCTTTACAACATTATACACTTTCTGCCAGTCCCTGGGAGAATGCCCTGGAAATACTCAATCGACTTCCACAAGGAACTACTTTGGACATCATTTCCCACTCAAGAGGAGGATTGATCGCGGACATTCTGGCTTCCTGTGACCATCGAAATGGACAGATTGGATATAATGAAGCTGAAATTTCACTAGCAAATGGAGATGATGCTTTGGTCAAAACATTAAAACAAATCACAAAGCTCGCAAAACAAAAATCGATTAGAATAGACAAAGTCATACGTGTCGCTTGTCCTGCCCGGGGTACTACTTTACTCAGCAACAGCCTCGATCATTTTTTGAATGGATTACTAAGGGCAGTGGGGCTGGCCTTTGGTGGCAAAACCAATACAATCTATCAATATATTAGAGGGTTGATCTGCGATGTAATCAGTGCCAGACTGACCCCCGGAGTCATGCCGGGTATTCTGGCTATGGTACCAGATTCGATACCACAACAGTTAATCAACCGTGCGGCTTTGTCACTTAAAAATCATTTGGTCGTTATAGAAGGTGATTCAGAAGCAGGGGCTAAATTCTGGAGATCCGTCCTGGTCGTGCTAAGCAATTTATATTATCGCGAAGAAAATGACTTTGTCGTCAATACGAGCAGCATGCGATACGGAGCACTTCGTGACTTCGGGCTACAGTTTTTCAGATCTCAGGACGAAACTACCTCTCACTTCAATTATTTTAAGAATCAAAATACCCGCGATGCAATATTAGATGCTATCCTCACCCCTGCAGGATTAGCGATCAACCGCTTCGAACAAAGAAATTCCAGTGAGATCGATCGTGGTGTGTTTATAGACCTCTTCAAAAAATACAAAGCTATATCTTATGAGACGATTACCGGTCAAAAGCCAATCGTCCTATTGATACCGGGTGTCATGGGTACCCATCTTCGAATCGGCGATGATATAGTGTGGATAGATTTAGGAGAAATCGGAAAAGGCCGGATGGTCACAGACTTGCCATCCTCTAACAAAGCAGTGGACACCAAATACATTATCGGAGAGTTTTATGGCAAACTAGTCGAACATTTGCAACCTACCCATGACATTTACACCTTCGGGTATGATTGGAGGTTGACTTTATCAATGTCAGCAGCCCGACTGGAATCCACGATTGCAGACATCACTGTGAAAGCACCGGGACAACCAATCTCAATTATTGCGCATTCGATGGGTGGACTGGTAGTCAGAGATATGATGCGATTGCATGCTACCAGTTGGGCAAAATATATTGCTCAAAAAAACAATAGAGTCCTGCTGTTGGGTACTCCCTGGCTTGGATCACATTTAATCATGGAAGTATTTACAGGACACCAAAGCAGAGTAAGGCAAATCAACCTCATGGATACACATCATGATAGAGATGCTTTGATCAGGGTATTTAACAATTACGAGGGGCTGTATGATTTATTGCCGGTAAACAACGAAGACTTTGAAACAGTCGGATTTTGGAATACGCTGAATGCCTCCCTGGGTAAAGAAAAAGTGTTGATTCCACCTTTGTTGAATTATTTTAAAAATTATAAATCAGCAATCTTATCCTTTAATGCAAACGCTTCGCTAAACAATATTTTTTACCTCGCGGGCAAAGATGATCTTACTACCTGCACGTACCGAATTGCAAAAAATATATTTGGCAGAAGATTGCAATATCTGGGGACTCCCGAAGGAGATGGTTCGGTCACCTGGGCACTGGGCATACCCAAAAACCTACCTACTGAGAGGTTATACTATGCATATCAAACCAGTCATGGCAACCTGGCTAATGATGAATTATTATTTGATGGCATTCGAGATATAATTTCTATAGGTGCTACGCTCAACCTGGAAAAAGATCCCCCATCGATCTCAACAGACCGATCAGTAATCGACCATGCAGATTACCAAAACATCCAGGTTATGCCGGAGATAGCGACTTCTAACCGATCAGAGGAGGCAATTAAATTATTACAAGGCCTCAAACCAAAAAAAATTCGGGTGAAACCTAAGGATGAATATATTGATGTGTCTGTAATACATGGTGATCTAAAGATTGCAGCTCATCCGGTGATGGTCGGCCACTTTAAAGATGATGGCATCGTCACGGCAGAAGCTGCCATAGATTATTATTTTGATGGCAAACTTTCTGATAGGCACAGGATATCCTATTATCCGGGATCGGTGGGAGAAAGCCTGGTATTGTATGACCCAAATAAAAATCCTCCGGGAGCGATTATCATTGGCTTGGGAGATGTGACGGGTATTACGCCCTATTTTCTACGTAAAGCCGTGGAGGCCGGAGTTATTCGATATGCTATGCATTTCAGAGATAATCTGTTTTCTTCATCGGATACCATAAAAGCCGGACAAGAAACATCTATCTCTTGCCTATGCATTGGTACAGGGTATGGCAGCCTTACTATGGAAGCGTCGATGGCGGCCATTCTTTCAGGTGTAATCAGAGCCAACCAAATCATCGGTACTATCAGGTCACTGAAGCCTATTAAAACAATAGAGTTTATCGAGTTATATGAGCACATAGCTCAAAATGCTTATTATCAGCTTTCTCAATTGGAGCATTTTAATTCAGCCAATCTGACATTTAGATTGAAGAAAGGAATAATAAAAAAGACCGGAGCCCGCAGAAAATTTCAATTCAGTATAGAGAATTCGTGGTGGCACAATCTTACCAGCCGTATAGGCGATAAAGACAAATCACCACGTATTGCCTTTACCTCTTCCTCAGGAATCGCTCGTGTCGAAGAAGAAAACACTTTTACTTCAAGAAAAATTATTGACGGATTACTGGATCAAATGGCCGTAGACGAAGGAGTATGGAATAAAGAATATTCTAAAACCCTATTTGAAATATTAATACCTAATCCATTCAAAGAAATTCTCCGACATCAAAACAATGTGCTTTGGAAAATGGATATAGAGACCGCCTCTTATCCCTGGGAGCTAATGCATGATCATGAAATTGACCAGAAGCCTACTTTCGTCCGTGCCGGATTGATCAGGCAATTGTATACCAAGGATCTAATCAAAGCGGAAATCATTCATAACCAAAGTGCCCTCGTCATCGCTGATCCGGAATACAGCAGCGATGGACCGCAACAACTGCCTGGTGCCAACAAAGAAGGGCAAACTGTAAGTAAAATTCTGAAAGACGGTGGATTTGATACAGTGCCCCTGATCAGGAAAAAAGGTTTGGAAATACTCAACCATTTATATAATCATGAATATAAAATACTCCATGTAGCAGGTCATGGCACTATTTCTGAAAAAAATATAAATGAAACCGGTATCGTCCTGGACAATGGCATGTATATCACGCCGGGAATGTTACGCAACATGAGCAAATTGCCGGAATTTGTATTTGTCAATTGTTGCTATTCCGGTACAGTAGAACCTGGAAAAGAAAAATTGTATCAGCAACGATATGGTTTTGCCGCCAATGTCGGAACGCAATTAATTAGTATGGGCGTGCATGCCGTCGTGGTGGCCGGATGGCCGGTCAATGATGATGCAGCACTCTTATTTTCCAAAACTTTCTATGACCTGATGCTTGCAGGCAAAACGTTTGGAGACGCGGTGCGGCAGGCGAGAGAAGCTTGTTGGGACAAATATGAATATGCCAATAATACCTGGGGGGCATATCAATGTTATGGTGATCAATGGTATCGTATGGTCTCCTCTCAAAATGATCGCAAAACCTCCAAAAACTATTTTACCAGGGACCAGGTAGCGATTGATTTATATAACCTCCATTCGGAGACACGTGACAGAATGATCATTCCAGAAGCCCTGGAAAACAAACTGAATGATATACTCAAAAATGCTGAAAGCAGTCAGTTTATCGACTCTTCCATACTCGAAATGAAAGCGAATATTCTTTCTGAGCTCAATCTCATAGACAAAGCTATAGTATCATACGAATATCTAAGAGCGCTTAATTACAGTGATTTCTCCGTCAAATCTCTGGAGCAATCGTGTAACCTCCGCATGAAACACCTGTTGATTAAAGTCATGGCTGATAAGTCGATAAAACCCCAAATCATCGAGTCAGAGATCGATCATATTTTAAAAGATTTGGATTTATTGATTCGGATAGGTACCACACCTGAACGGTTGAGCATTTTGGGCAGTGCACACAAAAAAATAGCCATGATCTATGAATCTTTTTATCAGACCCCAGCCAAGCAGAAGTTGATAAAAAATCATTTAACACAAGCTTTAAAATATTATACACAGGCTTGTAAGGCCATTGACCCAAAAAATCTAAACGAACTAAATTATCCAATTACCAATATTCTAACCATTCATGCTATCATTTCAAAAGTAAAATCCATCCAATTGCATGAAGAAAAACCTAAATTAATTAAAAATATATTTTTA